>Ga0209061_1000112_pt1 | contig 276991 bp, 263 predicted proteins | sample Coa_R1_10_FD_187157 | JGI IMG/M metagenome (GOLD analysis project Ga0209061, IMG submission 187157) | Surface soil microbial communities from Centralia Pennsylvania, which are recovering from an underground coalmine fire - Coalmine... | ecosystem: Environmental > Terrestrial > Soil >... | reverse complement strand
TTCCCCCCCAACAGCTCCCCCATCCCTCCATCCCCCTCCGCCTCACCCCCGCCAAACCCATAGACCCACTTCCCCTCAACCATCTCTCCATCCTCGCTCGCTGATCGACACAGACTCAGAATCGCTGACGCGGAACTCATCCCGTGGCCCGCCGCCGCGGCCGTCTAGAGGGCTCGGGCGAAGGCCGCAGCACCGGCGCCGAGATTCCGCTCAGGCTCAGCTGCTCGGCCAGCGCCGCCTTGAGAGACTCGAGGCCCGTGGGCGAGGCCGCTTCGCAACGGGCGACGAGCACGTCCTGGGTATTCGACGCGCGCAAGAGCCACCAGCCGTCAGCCGTCTTCACCCGCACGCCGTCGATGGTGTTCATCTCCGCCCGTGCCGTCTCCAGGCGCCGCTTCACCTCAGCGACCACCGCAAATTTCCGCTCGTCGGGACAGGGGAAACGCAGCTCGGGCGTGTTGATCATCTTGGGGAGTCGGCCGCGAAGCTCGGCGAGCGTGCCCGTCGCGCGGGAGACGACATTCATGAACCGAATTCCCGCGTAGAGCGCGTCGTCATATCCGTAATAGCGATCGGCGAAGAAGATATGCCCACTCATCTCGCCGGCGAGCAGCGCCTTGGTTTCTGCCATCTTCGCCTTGATCAGGGAATGGCCGGTGCGCCACATGAGCGGTGTCCCGCCCATCCGGGAAATCTCATCGAAAAGAACCTGGCTCGCCTTCACATCGGCGATGATCGTGGCCCCGGGATTGACGCTGAGGACATCCTCGGCGAGGAAGACCATGATCTGGTCGCCCCACAGGATCTCGCCCTCATTGTCCACAATGCCGATGCGATCGCCGTCGCCGTCGAAGGCCACGCCGAAATCGCAACGCTCCGATAGGACAACCTTGCGCAGCTCTTCGAGGGTCTCCGGCACTGTTGGGTCGGGATGATGAGCGGGGAAGGTGCCGTCGACGGCCCCGTTGAGGACGATATGCCGGCCGGGGAGGTTGGCGCACAGCTTGTCGAGAAGGGCGCCCGTCGCGCCGTTCCCCGCGTCCCAGGCGATGGTGAGCGGTCGCCCGACATCCACGTCATGGAGCAGCCGATCGAGATAGGCCTCCATGACGGGTCGCTCGACGACGCGTCCGGCGCCGCTCGCGAAAGCGCCGGCTTGCGCGATCTCGCCAAGCTTCCGAATGTCGTCGCCGTAAATCGCCGCACCCTTGACCACCATCTTGAAGCCGTTCTGATCTGGCGGGTTGTGGGAGCCGGTGACCATGACGGCGCCGTCGGCACCAAGCGATTTTCCTGCATAGTAGAGCATCGGCGTCGGTCCGAGGCCGATGCGAAAGACGGCCATGCCCGTCGCGGACAGGCCCTCCGCGAACCGGGAGGCGAGGGCAGGCGAGCTCACGCGTCCGTCTTCTCCCAGCGCCACAGTCCGTCCGCCCCGCGCGGCGACGAAGGAGCCGAAGGCGCGACCAAGGGCAAGGGCGTCGTCCGTCGTGAGAGTCTCGCCCACGACTCCGCGAATGTCGTATTCGCGCAGGATGGATGGGTGCATGCGATAGCCGGCCATGGTCTACCCCGCCTGTTGTTCGTTCGACAGCGGTTGATGCCGGCCGAGCCGGCGCCACCGGACTGGATACGCGCGAAGCGTAGCCCTAAACGCCGACCGCGACGTCCGCTTTCGGCGTCCGGAGGGAGGGATAGGGAAGGGTGCGATCCTCCTCCTCGGCTCGGGCGGCGGCATAACGCTCGAGCAGCCGATGCGCCGCAGGGGCCAGGTCCGGCCGCGCGAGCGTGAAGGCGAGATTCGCTTCGAAAAACCCGATCTTGTCGCCGCAATCGAAGCGCCGGCCCTCGAAACGATAGCCGTAGAGCGGACTCTCACCGATCAGCTTCGCGATCGCATCGGTCAACTGGAGCTCGCCGCCGGCGCCCGGGCGCAGGCGCCCGAGGTGCTGCAGCACGCTCGGCTCCAAGATATAGCGACCGATGACGGCAAGATTCGACGGCGACTCCTTCGCATTCGGCTTCTCCACGAGACCGCGCATCTCGATCAGATTGCCGCGCGATGCCCCGGGGTTGACGATGCCATAGCGGTTCACTTGCGAGGGCGGCACATCCATGACCGCGAGTACGCTGCCGCCGGCGTCTTCGTAGGCCTCCACCATCTGTGCGAGGCAAGGACGCTCGGCCAGAATGAGGTCGTCCGCGAGCAGGACGGCAAAGGGCTCGTCGCCGACCAAATTGCGCGCGCACCAGACCGCATGGCCCAGCCCAAGCGGGCGCTGCTGCCGAATATAGGCGATCTGGCCCGGCTGCAAGACGGATTGCTCCACCTCTTCGAGCTGCTTCGTCTTTCCGCGCGTGGCGAGGAGATCCTCGAGCTCGTAGCAATGATCGAAATGGTCCTCGATCGCCGTCTTGTCGCGCCCCGTGACAAAGATAAATTCCTCGATGCCGGCAGTACGCGCTTCGTCCACGGCATATTGGATCAGGGGCTTGTCTACGACCGGCAACATCTCCTTTGGCATGGCCTTGGTCGCGGGAAGAAAACGGGTTCCCAAGCCTCCGACGGGGAAAATTGCCTTCCGTATGCGTTTCACCATTAACGACGACCTCCGGACAGGACGAGCCGCCATCGCAAATCGGCGATCCAGGCGCATGGCGGGCTCGGCGGGAATGCGCTCGCGATACAGGGCAGTAGACGTTTCAGGGACGATATTATTCCGGAGAAGGCGGCGGCATCGGTTGCGCCCATCATATATTTGCATTGGCGCGCATGGCGTTATCGGGAGCCAATGCGCGCGCCGGTGCTTTCGATCGCGATGGAAGGCGGCGCGCGGGAATAAAGCTCGGAGTCCAAGGTCAGTAGGACAAGCTCATAACAGCGACCGGTCGGCCTTTGACCAGATCCGGGCATGAGGGCCATCGTGTTTAAGGATCAATGGAAAGACGCTTGGACGCCGAGCGAAGAGGATCGGCAGGGCGTTGCTCCTCCAGGGGCGATCTATTTTTTCCCACGCGAAGTTGCGGAGACGGAGATCCACGCCTATGTGGACGACCACCTCGCGCCGTTGGACCGCCGCCGGATCGAAGTCTATCTGACGCGGCACCCCCAGCAGGCCGCCCGGGCCCGCTGCTATCAGAGGCTGAACGCCGAGCTCCGCGAGTTATTCCGGATTCGGCCCGGCTCGCCGCCGCTGAAGCTGCAGCACCTTGCGAGCAGATTGTCCCGCTACCTGCTCGTCGTTGCCATCACCCGCCTGGCCTTGTGGGGCGCCGTCGTGCTGGTCGGGCTTGCGGCCATTGCGGGTCTCGCCGGCTCCTGGTCCGTTCCCTGACCGGAAGCGCCCATGCGCCGCCCACTCGCAAGGTGGGCATCGAGGTCGCGGCCGTCGTGATTGCCGGCCTCATGCTGTCCCTCAATGGCCTACTGTCGGGTACGGCGGCGCGAGGCGCCGAAGCGCTGCCGCCCCCGCCGCCTTGCAGTGATCGCGTACGCAAGCTCGCGGACGCTCTCTCCGACCGGCCGGAACTCATGGACATCAAAAGGCGGCTGGCAAAGGCAGCGGTCCTTTGCAGCGACGGAAAGAACGACGAGGCCAACGAACAGCTTTCGCGCATCGAGCGGACGTTGAGAGGAGAGCATCCGGAATCTCCCGCCGCTCCGGCACCTCCCACTACCGGAAAACACTGAACTGCTCTGCGGCAATCTGGCCGATGATCGACGTGGTGACAACCTGAAGCAAATCGCCCGGAATAAACCGTCTCGGATCACGTCCATACCGTTGCCGCTCACCGGCGAGGCGGAGCTGTCGTTCCGCTTACGCTGTGACAATTATGTGAGCGATCACAAGTTCACCCTTCACCTTGGGGACAGGCGTGAGGCGTACGACCAAGACCTGGACATGGCGTTGAGCATTGCCGGGGCCGCGGCCGAGGGGCCTGTGGCGTGGTCGATGGCAAGGGGTTGAACAGATAAACGGGGTAGGGGAGGGCTGAGAGGCGGGCGTGTTGCCGCGTGCATGACGTTTGCGGAAAAGGCCATGAAATGCAAAAGGCCGTGGCAGTGGATCTGCTGGAGTATGGGAGTCGTGCTGTTGTCGGGATGTGACGCGCAACGGTTCTTCGCTCAACCGGCGGGGCATGCTGCGGGCTACCAGATGCATGCGAGGGCGGAAGGCTCCAGGCACGGAATACGCACCCTGGACAAGGCCAACCTGCCCATTCCCGAGCCGCCGCCGGAGTCGGGCGCATCGTCGTCGAACAGCCTGATCGGGTTGGACGAGGATCAGCTCGCCGCCCTCTTCGGGCCGCCGACGTCCCAGCAGGACCAGGCGCCCGGAAAGACCTGGAAGTACCGCAGCGGGAAATGCACGCTGGACGTTTCCCTTTATCCGGACGTTCAGACCCACGTTTATCACACGCTTTCCTATGAGGTATCGAGCGATGACAACTCCGCTGAGGGAAAACGCCTCTGCCTGGTCGAACTCCAATCCCTCGCCCATTCCAAATGAGCTGCAGGAGGCGAAGAAGACGCGGCTTGTGCTGGTCGACGACGATGATGCCTATCGCGAGGCGGTGAGCGCAGAACTCGAGGATCTCGGCTTCGACGTTGTCGCGCTCGCCGACGGCTCGGCGATGTTCGAGTTCTTCGCCCAGGGCAACAGCGCGGACATCATCGTCCTGGACTGGAAGCTCCAGACCGGCTCGGGCATCGATCTTTTGCCGCAGCTGCATCGGCATGGAATCCTCGTGCCGGTCATATTCCTTACGGGAATGCCGGCGACGAACTATGAGAACATCGCTCTCGACCGCGGAGCGCTCGACTTCGTCGACAAGTCCCGCGGCGTGGAAATTCTGGCCAAGCGCGTCAGGCTCATCGTTGAGTCCGGTAAGCGGCCGCAGCAGCTGCCGAGCGACGACGATATCGTCTGCGGAAATCTGCAATTGCGCCCGAAGGTCAGCCGCGCGTTCTGGAAAGGCGTCGACATCAACCTCACGGTCACGGAATTCAATATCGTGCATATGCTGGCAACCCATGCGGGGGAGTACGTGACCTATCGGGCGATCTACGATTGCGTCCATCGCGTGGGTTTCATCGCCGGAAGCGGCGAGGACGGCTTCCGGACCAATGTGCGTTCGTCAGTCAAGCGTATCCGCAACAAGTTTCGCGCTATTGATGATGGATTTTCCGAGATCGAGAATTTCCCGGCCTTTGGGTATCGTTGGCGAGGCGCGACTCCGGATTCCACACACACTGACTAAGACCGCGTGGCGCTTACGCGCCTCGCTGACCGTCAAGCTGGTGTTGCTGGTCGGAATCTTCGTGGCACTGCCGATCGTGCTCTATGGCCAATTCGAGAGCGCCGATCGCAAGATGCAGGATCTCGTGGCGCGCAGCATCCAGCATCGGAGCTGGCTCATCGCGCAGGCCATCAGCCCCATTCTCGACCAGTCCGAGGGGCCGCCGAGCCGGTCCCTCAACGAGATCCTGCGGAAATACAGCTTCGACGGGACGATCCTCAAGCTGATGTTCCGACCGGCCGCCCTCAAGGGCGGCACAAACTTCTATTACGTCGCATCGGCTCCCCAAGTGGGATCCGGCCGCGTCGATGCGGAACTGAACAGCCTCGCCCAGCACGGCATCCTCGAGAAGCTCTCGGACACCTGCACCTGGGACTCGCCCCTGGAGATCCGCTACACCCGACCCGATGGCGGCGAGCAGATTCTCACCTCGGTCATCCCCATCCAGAGCCGGTGGGGATGCTGGGTGCTCATCTCGGCGCATGCCGCTTCGGAATTCCTTAACACGTCCATAGGCCGACCCTATTGGCAGACGCGCGAGGTCCGCATCGCGGCGCTCATCTACCTCGTGGGGCTCTTCCTCGCCGGGCTGATCGCCTGGAGCGTGAGGACCAACGTCAATCATTTCCGCCGGGTCGCGCGAGAGATAAGGCAAGGCCGAATCGGACGGCATTCCTTCACCGCCCGCAACGTCATCCCCGAGCTGGCCAGCGTTGCGGCGGATTTCGACAAGCTGGTGCTCGACCTGCATCACGTGGCCCGCGACATCCGCCAGACGGCCGAGGACAACGCTCATTCCTTCAAGGCGCCTCTCGCCACGATCCAGTCGTCGCTGGAGCCGATCAAGCGGCTGCTGCCGAGCGACAATCCGAGGGCGCAGCGCGCGCTTTCACTCGTGGATTTGTCGATCAACCGGCTGCGGGCGCTCGTCATTGCCGCGCAACGCCTCGACAACAACACCGCCGATCTCATCGACAGCCCGCGCGCCCTCGTGAACCTGACCCAGGTGATTGCCGATGTCCTGCTCAGGTATCGCGATATCCTGAGCGAGCGCGGCATACGGCTGTCGCGCCATCTCGATGACGGCGTCATGGTAAGAGCGGGGGTCGGCGTCATCGACGTCGTAATCGAGAACATCCTTGACAACGCCATCAGCTTCTCGCCGTCCGGCGGGACGATAACGGTAACGCTGCTCAGGAACGAGAATCATATCGACCTCCTGATCGAGGACGAGGGGCCTGGCATCGATCCGAAGAAGATCGACCGTATCTTCGACCGCTACTTCTCGCTGCGCGCATCGGAGGTCGCGGCGGTGCAGGAGGATCCGGCGCAAGGTGGTGACGAGCAGAAGCAAGGTCACGCCGGCCTGGGGCTCTGGATCGTTCGCCGCAATGTCGAGGCGCTGGGCGGCCGCATCTCCGCCGCGAACCGCCTCGGCGGCGGCCTCTGTGTGCACGTTACATTACCGATCAACGACTTGTAGCCGGCGGTGACACAGTTTGATCACTGGTGACCCGGCGAAATAGATCGCTAGGTTAGCGCTCTGCGGCGCCCCTTTCCGAGCGCCATAATCATTTCCGGGTAGGGCGAACGATGCACGCGATCGTCGATCTGGGGAGGTTCCGTCCGCAATCTTCCGCCCAGATACATCCCGTGATTCTCTCGGGCGGCGCGGGAACGCGGCTATGGCCGCTGTCGCGCGCATTTTACCCCAAGCAGCTTTTACAACTGACCTCTGATCGCACCCTGCTTCAGGAGACGGTTGCGCGCGGCCTGGTCGATTCCGGCTTTGCGGATCCCATCGTGATCTGCAATGACGAGCACCGCTTTCTGATCGACGAGCAGCTCCGTCAGATCGGGGTCAAGCCCCGGCAGATTCTGCTCGAGCCGGTGGCGCGCAATACGGCGCCGGCCATTGCCGTGGCCGCGCTTTGGCTCGCCGCGCGCGAGCCGGACGCCCTCATGCTCGTGCAGCCCTCGGACCACGTGATTGGCTCCGTGGAGGAGTTCCACGAGGCGGTCGGTCGTGGCGTGGCGGCGGCGCAAGCCGGGAAGCTGGTGACGTTCGGCATCAAGCCGACCCGCGCCGAGACGGGTTACGGTTATATCCATGGCGGCGATCCTCTCGACGGCAGCCCGCACGTCCTCGCGGTCGAGCAGTTCGTTGAGAAGCCCGAGCGCGAGAGCGCTCAGCGCTTTGTTGAGAGTGGCGTGTTCTTCTGGAACAGCGGGATTTTCCTCTTCAGCGCGCGCGGCTTCCTCGACGAATTGCGACGGCTGCATCCGGGAATGTTCGACGCGTGCTCCCGCGCCGTGAAGAACGCCAAGGAGGATTTGAGCTTCTTCAGGCTCGAATCATCGTCGTTCGGGGAGGCGCCGTCGCTTTCGGTGGATCGCGCGGTCATGGAGCACACCGAGAACGCCGTGGTGATCCCGGTCGAGATGTTCTGGAGCGACATCGGCTCGTGGCAAGCCTTGCGCGAGGTCAACTCCTCCGACGAGAACGGCAACGTGATCCACGGGGATGTCATTTGCGAAAACGTGCGGCGCTCTTATCTCCGCACGGAAGGAAAGCTCATCGCCGCGATCGGCCTCGAGGACGTCGTTGTCGTGGCGACCGACGATGCGGTGTTCGTTGCCAGGGCCGACTGCGCGGCCGAGGTTTCGGGAATCGTCGAGCAATTACGAAAGCGAAACCGGTCGGAGCCGATACATCACACGACGGTTCATAGGCCCTGGGGCTTCTATCGCAGCGTCGACACCGGCGACCGTTTCCAGGTCAAGCGCATCATGGTCAAGCCGGGCGCCAAGCTCAGCTTGCAAAAGCATTTCCATCGCGCCGAGCATTGGGTGGTGGTGCATGGCACGGCGCTGGTCCAGCGCGGCCAGGAGACCATGCTCGTGAGGGAGAACGAGTCCGTCTACATACCGATCGGTACGGAGCACCGGCTGGAAAATCCGGGCAGGGTTCCGCTGCATCTGATCGAGGTTCAGTCCGGGAGCTATCTGGGCGAGGATGATATCGTCCGCATCACGGACAATTACGGCCGTGCCTAACGAAGCATTGCCCGTCCTTGTCACGGGCGGCGCGGGTTATATCGGCAGCCATGTCTGCAAGGCGCTTGCAGACGCCGGGTTCCGCCCCGTCACCTACGACAATCTTTCCCACGGGCACCGCTGGGCCGTGCGCTGGGGGCCGTTCGAGCAGGGCGACCTCGCCCATATCAGCAAGCTGGAGGATGTGGTCCGGCGTTATCAGCCGATTGCCGTCATTCACCTGGCGGGGTCGATCGCCGCGGGCGAGTCGGTTGTGCGCCCGGCACGGTACTATTCCAACAACGTCATGAACATGCTGGGGCTCCTCGGCGTCATGCGGCGCGCCGGCATGTCGCGGCTGGTGTTCTCCTCGAGCGCTGCGGTCTATGGCGAGCCGCAATGGACGCCGATGTCGGAAGAGCATCCCCAGGCGCCGGTCAACGCCTATGGCGCAAGCAAGATGATGTGCGAGCGCATCTTGCAGGATTTCGCCACGGCCTATGGCATCCGCTCAGTCTCGCTGCGCTATTTCAACGCAGCGGGCGCCGACGCCGATGCCGGGATCGGCGAGGCCCATCGTGATGAGACCCATCTCGTTCCGCTGGTCTTGGAGGTCGCGGCCGGACGCCGCTCCCACGCCGTCGTGTTCGGAACCGATTATGACACCAAGGACGGAACCTGCATCCGCGACTACGTGCATGTCAGCGACTTGGCGGCCGCGCATTTGGCCGCCTTGAAGTTCCTGGGACAGGCGGCGGGCGCGCATGCCTTCAACCTGGGAAGCGGAACCGGCGCCTCGGTCTGGGAGGTCATCGAAACCGCGCGTGCCGTAACCGGCTGTGCGATCCCGGTGAAGACCCAGCCGCGCCGGCCTGGCGACCCGGCCATCCTGCTCGCTGATCCATCCAAGGCGAAACACGAGCTCGGCTGGCGGCCCGCTTATCCGCATCTTGAGCAGCAGATCGCGAGCGCCTGGGCCTGGCATAATCAAGATATCGCGCGTGCGGTGAAAAATGTCAGACGCGCCTAGCGCCGGCTGGTCCCTCTTGGTCGCCGTCGCCCAAGCCCGCCAAGCCCCATTGCGGCTTCGGAATCGGGCCCATTCCGGCCCCGGTTTGGTCACAACAGGGCGGGGGGATTTGTTGGTACAACCCCTCATCGGACTACTCCCTTGGAGGAGCCGCTCCCTTTCGAGCGGCCGCGAGGCATATGCGGCCGCGGATACACAGCAAAAACGAGTGACGACATGCGGTGGAACCTCGACATCGCTCGTTTGATTCGTCGCCGGGTTTTGGTGTCGGCATTGGCCGCGCTGGCACTTCTCGGGGCAGCGGGCGCTTTCGCGGCGGCCCGGGCCGCCGCGAATGAGAGCAAGCACGCCGCGAACATCGCTTCGACCGGGCCGGCAAATCAAACGCCGGGGCAGCAGGTGCCTGGATATCGGCTCGGCTCGGGCGACCACGTGCAGATCACCGTATTCGGGCAAAAGGATCTCACCGGCGAGTATCTCGTGGATGGCACCGGCATGCTGTCCTTTCCTCTCGTCGGGCAGGTCAAGGCGGGCGGCTTGACCGCGGACGAGCTGGCTTCCGAGCTCATTTCCAAGCTGCAGCCGAATTACTTGAAGGACCCGAAGGTCAGCGTCCAGGTGCTGACCTACCGGCCGTTCTACATCGTTGGCGAGGTGAGGACGCCGGGCAGCTACGCCTATGTCTCGGGCATGACCGTCATCAATGCCGTGGCCCTTGCCGGCGGCTTCACCTATCGCGCCCGGGACGACTCCTTCTACGTCACCCGCTCCGAGAAAGACGGCCGCAAGGTCAAGATCGATGCGGCCCCCGACACGCCGGTCCAGCCCGGCGACGTGATAACCGTACGAGAGCGTTTCTTCTGATGTCGCTTCCAGATCTTGTCCAGGCACGGCATCACGGCTTGCCGCGCGAGCGGGTCATTGAGTCCCAGCCGATCATCGCGGCGCCGCCACCGCAACAGGATTTCGTCGACACGCTGCGGAAGCTCTGGCGGCATCGGCGCCTGATCCTCGCCTGCACCATTGCGTTCGCGATCATCACCACGATCGTGGCCGTGCGCATGCCGTCGCACTACGTGGCGGAGGCGCGGGTCCTCGTCGGGGTGGAGCAGCCCAAGGTGCTGACCGCCGATTCGATCCTGAGCAACACCCCGCCGGATGCGGAGATCGTTCAGGGCGAGGCCTATGTCGTCCAATCGCGCGACCTGGCCCGAAAGGTCATCGATCAGCTCAATCTGGCGAGCGACCCGGAGTTCAACCCGGCCCTCGTGCTCCATAGCGGCTGGATGCCCCGCCTCAATATCGGCGAAAGGCTGCACGACTGGTTCGGAGCCGGCAAGGCGCCGGCGCCGGCGCTCGACCCCGCCAAGGCGGCGGCGCTCAAGGAAAACCAGATGGTCGACATCTTCCTCTCCAAGCTCGATGTGTCGACCTTGGGGCGGACCCATGTCTTGAGCATCCAGGCTTCGGCAGAGAATCCGGACGTCGCCGCCGCGATCGCCAATACCCTTGCGAAGGACTATATCGAGCAGGCGCGCAACAACAAGATCGCGACCACCGACGAGGTCGAGAAGTTCCTCGCCGACCGCATTGCCGAGCTACGCAAGCAGGTCGAGAAATCCGAGCAGGCCGTCGAGGACTACCGCAGGCAATACGGACTCTATAACGGCGCGAATACCGGGGTCACCTCGCAGCAGCTCACGGAGCTGAACACGCAGCTCATCCTCGCGCAGACTGCCAAGGCGGAGGCCGATGCGCGGTTGAACGAGGCGCTCTCGGTCAGGCGGCACGGACTCAACGGCGAGAGCGTGCCGGCGGTTTTGCAGTCGGCGCTGATCCAGAATCTCAAGCAGCAGCAGGCGGAGGCCGAGCGGAAGCTGGCGGAATTGTCGGCGAGCTACGGGCCCAAGCACCCGGCGATCATCGATCAGAAGGCCAACATCGCCGATATCCGCGAAAAGATCAAAATGGAGGTGGCGCGAATCATCGACGGGCTGCGGAACGAGGCCATGACCGCCGACGCCCGTTACGAGACGCTGCGCAAGAATTTCGACCGGACCAAGACCCAGATGGGCGGGGTCAACGAGAAGAGCATCCATCTCGACGCCTTGGAGCGCGACGCGACGGTCAACCGCAATCTGCTGCAAAGCATGCTGAGTCGCGCCAAGGAGATCATCGGTCAGCAGGAGCTGCAGCGCTCCGACGCCAAGATCATATCCTCGGCGGCTCCGCCGCTCTCGCCCGCATTTCCACCGAAGCCGCTGCTTGTCTTCCTCGGAACGCTGGGCGGCGCGCTCGTCGGCATTATCCTGTCGCTTCTGCAGGAAGGCGCGGACCGGACGTTCCGCCGCGGCAGCCAGATCGAGGCGGTGACGGGACTCCCGGTGCTCGCCATGGTGCCGAATCTCGGACGCGGCCCGTCGCCTGTCGCCCATGTCCTGCGCAAGCCGGTTTCGCCCTATAGCGAGGCATTGCGCAAGCTCCATATCGGGCTCGAGCTCTCCGGCTCGGCGCAATCCTCGCCAAAGACCGTCATGTTCTGCTCGGCGACACCCGGCGAGGGAAAATCGGTTCTGGCCGCCTCATTGGGCCGGTTGCTGGCGAGCAATGGGCGCCGCGTTCTCCTGATCGATTGCGACTGGCGAAGCCCCAGCTTGCACCGGCTGTTCCATTGCTCGAACAAGGACGGCCTGGCGGCCCTGCTGACGGACGAGAAGGTGGCGCTCAACGAGATCATCTACAACGATGCGCTCTCGGGGCTCGACGTGATCCCGGCGGGAAATTGGCGACCGACGGCCGTCCACGCCCTCACCTCCGAGCGGATGCGGCTCATCCTGCGCGCATTCGCCAAGAGCTACGATTTCGTCATCCTCGACACGCCGCCCGTGCTGGTGGGCGCCGAGGTCCTCACCTTATCGAGGATCGTCGACAAGGTGGTCTTCGCCGTTCGCTGGGGCCATACGCGGCAGGAAGTGGCGCTCGAGGGGCTGAAGCAGATCATCGAGGCGCAAGGCGATGTGGCCGGCGTCGTCCTCACACGCGTGGATCCCAAGCGCTATCGCCAATACGGCTATGGCCGCCTGGACTATGAGTATGTGAGGCCGGCGTTGACGCGGTTGGGATAGGCCGTGCATGCGAATGGTGCCACTGCGGGCGCTTCTCATCACGCAATACTATAAGCCTGAGCTCATCGGCTCGGCGCCGTTCTGTGCCGACCTCGCGGAATGGCTGAACCAGCACGGGCGTCGCACCACGGTGCTGACCGGGCTGCCCCATTATCCCCGGGCCGAGGTATTCCCCGATTACCGCAAGCGCCGCTGCAAGCAGGAGATCATCAACGGCGTGGCCGTCGAGCGCGTGCGGAACTGGATTCCGCGGCACAGATCGGCGCCCTACCGCATTGCAAGCGAGCTTGCTTTCGCGATCCAGGGAGGTGCTGCCCTTGTGACCCGGCGCTTGGGGCGGCGGCCGCTGGTATTTTCTCTTTGCCCCTCGATCCTCTGCCTGGCGTTGGGCCAGATCGCGCGTCGAAAAGGAGGATGCCACATCGCGATCGTGCACGATATCCAGTCGGGCTTGGCGCGCGGGTTGCGGCTCGTCGACAACGGTGTGATGATTCGCGTCATGCGCTGGTGCGAGCGCCAGCTCCTCAATCGGGTCGATCTCATCATCGTCCTGACCGAGGATATGAAGCAGGAGCTTCGGCGCATCGGCGTCGAGAGGCCCATCCAGGTCGTGCCGATCTGGGTGGATACCGAACGCATCTACCCGCTTCCGGAAGAGCGCCACGAGCCGACCAAAGTCCTTTACAGCGGTAATTTCGGCAAGAAGCAGGGTCTCGGCCAGATCATCGCCATGGCCGAGGAATTGCAGGCCCGACGCCCCGATATCGAGATCATGCTTCGCGGCGGCGGAAGCCAGGCGGAGGCGATCGCCGCCGAGATCGCCCGCCGCAACCTGCGCAACGTTCGCCTCTCGGAGCTCCTTCCCGATCACGACCTGTCGCGCGGCCTCGCTTCCGGTGACATTCACTTGGTTCCGCAGAATCCGGAGGCGGCGGAATTCGCGATTCCGTCGAAGGTGTTCAACATCATGGCGGCGGGGCGGCCCTTTGTCACCTCGGCGCTGCCCGGAAGCTCGCTCTGGGAGCTTCAGCGGGAGAGCCAGGCCTTCCTTTGCGTGCCGCCCAACAATCCTGCGGCGTTCGCCGATGCCGTGCTCAAGCTGGCCGATGACCCGCAGCTTCGCGCCGATCTGGGCCGGCGCGGCCGGAGCTTCGTGGAGCGGCATTATTCGAAGCGGAAGGTGCTCGGCGACTTCCTGATGCTCATCGATCGTCTCTACGCCAGGGGATGAATTGCAAGCGAGGCGCTTCCTCTTTCTCGAGCCCGACATCGAGGGGCATCCGAGAGAATGGCTGCAATATCTCCTGCGCTTCGCCATCGCCGACGCGCGGCGGTCGATGGTGTGGTTTATCGTCGCCGCGGAGCTTCATGCGGAGCTTGCGTCCGAGCTGCCGCGGGAGGCGGAAGAGCGCGTCCGCCTCGTGCCGCTTCGTGCCTGGGAGCATCGCCTCTGCACGCACCGGCTGCTCTCCATCAACGCCTTCGCGCGTTGGTGGACGATGCGGCGCTACCTGCGCCTGACCGGCGCCGAAATCGGTCATTTTCTGATGTTCGACCAGCTCGCCTTGCCGCTCGCCCTCGGCCTCCGCGCAGGGGGGAAGAGCGTGAGCGGGATCCTCTTCCGCCCCTCCGTGCATTATCGGTCGCTGGGCCGCTATCGCCCTCGCTTCGGCGAGAGGGTGAGGGATTGGCGGAAGGCGCTGCTCTATCGGCTGATGCTGCGCAATCCCAGCGTTGGGCTCGTTCTCACGCTGGATCCTTACTTTCCCAACTATGCAGCGCGCCATTATCGCTGTGGCGATCGGATCCGCAGCGTTCCCGACCCCGCGCACCCGCCCGTGAATCATACATCCGAAGACGCGCGCCTCGCGGAATCGATGCCGGTCGACCGCGTCAAATTCCTGCTGTTTGGATTTCTAACCGCGCGCAAGGGGGTCTTGGTGCTCCTCGAGGCTCTTCGGCTCCTGCCGCGTGATAGCGCGCAGCGTATAGCGGTCGTCCTCGCGGGGAATATCGATCCCGGGATTCGCAACACCGTCCTCGCGCAATGTCGAAGCCTGGCTGCAGAGCGGCCGGAGCTCTGGTTGCATGTCGAGAACCGGTGGCTCGCGCGTGGCGAGCTCGACTGCATGGTCAAAGGCTGTGACGTCGTGCTTGCCCCCTATCAGCGCTTTGTCGGCTCGAGCGGCGTTCTCCTTTGGGCCGCGCGAGCGGGGCGGCCGGTCCTGACGCAGGACTTCGGCTTGATCGGGCGATTGGTGGCGGATCATCGGCTTGGCCTCGCGATCGACGCTGCCGATCCGCACGCCTTGTCGCAAGCCATGGTGCAGATGGCAAGGCATGGATCACGGTCCTTCTTCGATGCCAGCGCTGCGGCCGCCTTTGTGACGGACCGTATGCCGAAGCATTTTGCCTCGGCGATCTTTTCATCTCTTTTCGAGATGAGCGACGCGACGTAACGGATTGATCCCGGGAGTGATTCCTGCAACCGTCGCTGCCCCAACTTGGTCACAAGACCAAGCCCGCCCCGATATGGCAAACCCGAACCTGCCAGGCCGCTGCGCGCCGAAGCCTGCAGGGGCCATGGCCGTGGATTCCCACGACATGCCGAGAGTTCGGGATCATGCGATGAAAAGCCAGGCTGCATCGAAACCCTTGCTACGCGCCGTCGAGGGAGGGCGAGCGGCGGAAAGACATCGGCGACCGGCGAAGCCACGCATCTTCGCCGAAGCTCCGAGACAGGTGTCCGGCGCAATTGTGAGCGGCCTGGTCGGCATCGCCGACGGCTTGGGCATGGTGGCCGTGGCAACGGCGTCGACCATTTGGATAGCGGGCCAAGTAGGCGATGCGTGGCGGGTCATGGCTGTGGCCGGCCTGCTGGGCGCCGTTCTGCTCGTCAATTTGCTCTATTGGGCCGGCGCCTACCGCTTCGGGACCTTGAGCGCTCCCGGCGCCTCGTTCTGCAGGTCGGCGGGGGCCTGCCTTGCCGTCACCGCCATCCTGGCGGCGATCAGCCTCGGCGCGGGAATATTCGGTCCGTCGGAGCGGCGATGGCTGGTGGCCTGGTTCGCCGGCGGAGTCCTGCTCCTCTGGGGAATCCGAGTCGCCGTGCTTCTTTTTATCCGCCACGCTCGGACGAAAGGAAGCCTTGGCAAGGTCGTCGCGGTCGTCGGCGCCGGCGCGATTGGGCAGCGGCTCCTGCGGCAGCTCAATGTCAAATCGGATCCCGACCTCAAGATCCTCGGCGTTTATGATGACCGGCTGAGCCGGCTTCCGCCGCGTTGCATGGGACATCCGATCCTGGGAAACGTCGACGATCTGGTAAGCGACGCGCGCTCACACCGGATTGATACGGTAATCGTCGCGCTGCCGCTGTCGGCCGATTGGCGCCTCACGGAAATCCTTAACAAGCTTACGGTGCTTCCCGTCGACGTGCGCCTCTGCCCCGACCAGTTCGGGTTTCAGCTCTCCACCTGCGGGATCAGCCATATGGGGGGGCTCAGCTTCCTCACTATCGCCGACAACCCGCTCCATGATTGGAAATGGGTCGCGAAGGAGATCGAGGATCGGCTGCTGGCGGCACTCATCCTCGCCTTGATCTCGCCCATGATGCTCGCCATCGCCGCTCTCATCAAGCTGAGCAGCCGCGGGCCGGTCTTCTTCAAGCAGAAGCGTTATGGGCTCAATAACGAGCTCATCGAGATCTTCAAGTTCCGCACCATGTATCATCATGCGCGGGACGATAATGCCGAGCAGCTCACGCGCCGGAACGATCCGCGCGTGACGAGGATCGGTGCCTTCCTGCGCAAGACCAGCCTCGACGAGCTGCCGCAATTCATCAATGTCCTGCGTGGCGAGATGTCCATCGTGGGCCCACGGCCGCATGCGCTCGCCGCCAAGGCGGGCGGTCTGCTCTACCAGGACGCGGTCCGGTACTACGACGCCCGGCATCGCATGAAGCCGGGGATCACGGGCTGGGCGCAGGTGAACGGCTGGCGAGGCGAGACCCAGACCATCGAGCAGATTCAGAAGCGAGTGGAGCATGACCTCTATTACATCGAGCATTGGTCGATCCTCTTAGACCTCCGCATCATCGCCCGGACGGTTCTCGGCGGCTTCACCGGCCGTTATGCCTATTGATGGGCCCACTGCTAGATCAGTGCGACAAATGCGCTGTCTATGGCTAACCCTTGCCGATCCGGAGCCGCGGCATAACGGCCAGTTCATCTACTCGGGCGGCTTGATCGAGGCGCTCGCGAATGCGGGCGCCCTCGTCGATGTGCTCGGGCTAAGCCGGCCGGAATCGAATCGAACGCACGCGGTCGACGGCAATGTGCGGTGGTGGCTGGCCGATCATCAGCCGCTCTCTCGCTGGGCAAGCCTAGCCTCGTGCCTTCCCCATATCGCCCATCGATGCCAGACCGCGGACATGCAGAGGCTGCTCGGCGACCTGCTCCGGCAGGATGGCTGGGACTGCATCGTCTTCGACGGCATTTCCGTCGGCTGGGCCATGCGGCCGGTGTTGCAGCATTATTCCAACAAGCGACGGAGGCCGAAGCTCGTCTATATCTCCCATAACCACGAGGAGAGCATACGGGCCCAGATCGCGAGCAACCAGGAGCAGCCGCTGAAGCGGCAGGCGATGTGGCTAGATGCGCTGAAGGTCCGTCTGCTCGAGCGGCGCCTGGTGGACGCGGTCGATCTCGTGACGGCCATCACCCCCGAGGACGGCTCCCTCTACAAGGCCCGCCGACCGGACAAGCGGATCGATATCCTGACGCCCGGCTATCAGGGGCGCCACGTGGCCGGCCGCAGGATCACGACCGATTTTCCTCGTCGCGCCGTCATCGTCGGGAGCTTCGACTGGGTCGCCAAGCGCATGAATCTCGAGGAGTTCGTCAGCGTTGCCGATCCGGTATTCGCCTCTCATCGGGCGGAGCTTCAGGTGATCGGGAGCGCCGAGGAGTCCTTCCTCAATCAACTGCGCAAGAAGGTGACGGCCACCGTGTTCACGGGAACGGTCGGCGATGTAACCGACTACATGGACGCGGCGCGCATCGCCATCGTTCCGGAGCGCAACGGGGGCGGGTTCAAGCTTAAGGTCCTCGAATATGTCTTCAACCGATTGCCGATCCTGGCGCTCGACGGATCAGTCGCCGGTGTCCCGCTTCGGCAGGACCGCAGCATTCTCCTTTATCCCGATCACGCGGCGCTCGCCCAGGGTGTGCTCAACGTGATGGACGACCTCAAGCTCCTCAACAGTCTGCAAGACCACGCCTATGCCGAGTGCCGCGACAAGTTCGACTGGTCGAGCCGCGGCAAGCAGCTCATCGCCGCGATCGCGGCGTTGTAGCTATCTGGGTTGTAGCTACACGGAAGGATCCGGGCGAATAGCCGCGATTTCCCAAGGAGGGGCGGGCGGGGGCGGCCGCCCGCGCTCGTAGCGGCCGCCCGATAGCGCGCCGGACGCCGCATCATTGCGCGGCGCGCAGGCGCCTCTCTTGGGTGAAGTCGACGTGGGTCTGCAGCAAGGCGGCGCGATCGGCTTCGACCATCTCCGCGACGAGCTGCTCGAAGCTCGTCTTGTGTCGCCACCCGAGCTTCTTGCGTGCCTTCTCCGGGCTGCCGAGCAGGAGATCGACCTCGGTCGGCCGGTAATAGGCCGGATCGATCGCGACGAGGATCTCCCCCGTTCTCGTGCAAAAGCCCTTCTCGCTCGCGCCCTTGCCTTCCCACACGATCGGGCGATTGATGCACCGAAACGCCAGCTCGACGAATTCGCGCACCGAGTGCGTCTCTCCGGTCGCCAGCACGTAGTCGTCCGGCTCGTCCTGCTGCAGGATGAGCCACATGCCCTCCACGTAGTCGCGGGCGTGGCCCCAGTCGCGCTTGGCGTCGATGTTGCCAAGATAGAGCCGATCCTGCATCCGGTGCTCAATGGCCGCGACGGCCCGCGTGATTTTGCGCGTGACAAACGTCTCGCCGCGGGTGGGGGATTCGTGATTGAACAGGATCCCGTTCGAGGCATGGATGCCGTAAGCCTCGCGATAGTTCACGGTGATCCAATAGGCATAGAGCTTCGCCGCTGCATAGGGGCTGCGCGGGTAGAAGGGCGTAATCTCGCGCTGTGGCGTCTCCAGCACCTTGCCGAAAAGCTCCGAGGTGGACGCCTGGTAGAAGCGCACGTGGTCCTGCATCTTCAAAATTCGGATCGCCTCGAGCACCCGCAAGGTCCCGAGGGCGTCGGTATTGGCCGTGTATTCCGGCGTCTCGAAGCTGACCTGGACATGGCTCTGGGCGGCGAGGTTGTAGATCTCGGTCGGACGTACCTCGTCGATCAGGCGAATCAGCCCCGTCGAATCGGTCATATCGCCGTAATGCAGGAAGAACCGCAGGTTCTTCTCGTGCCTGTCGAGATAGAGATGATCGACCCGAGCCGTGTTGAGGGAGGAGGAGCGCCTCTTGACACCATGGACGATATATCCCCGCTGAAGCAGGAACGCGGCCAAATACGCGCCGTCCTGACCCGTCACGCCCGTTATCAGAGCAACTTTATCCGACATGCTCATGTCCCTTTCATCGTTGATCCGATGGATTTTGCCGATTTCCGTTGATCGGCACTCACGCCGAGCGATATCGAGACGGCAACCCGCCCGTACTCACCGGTAGGCGATTCGCTCCGCCACGCGATTCCATGAATAGGTGTTGAGGGCGTGGCGCTGGCCGCTCATTCCCATCTCCGCCAGCCGGCGGGGATTCTCGACCGCCGCGAGGATGGCGTCCGCCAAGGCCTGAGGATCGGCCTCGTCCACGAGAAAGCCGTGACGCCCGCCTTCGGTGATCTCGGGCAGGCCATTGCGATTGAGTCCCAGGACCGGCGTGCGCGACACCAGCGCCTCCAGGTAGACCTGGCCCCAGGGATCGTTCAGCATCGGCTGCGTCAGCAGGCTGGCGGTGCGATAGAGCTGCTGCAGCTCCAGCCAAGGCAGGTGCGCGCGGAAGACGATGCCCGTGTGGGAGGGCACGAAGTGGCGGCTCCTTTCGTCGCCGACGATTGTCAGCGTCAAGTCGGGGCGGCGGCGATGGGCGCGAAGGAAGGCGTCGACTAGGAGGGCGCCGCCCTTCGCCTTGAAAAGGTGCTTGGCGACGAAAAGCAGCTTTGCCTGTCCGTATTCCTTGGGGCCGAAATAGGGCTCGACATTGCCCATCCCGGAGCCCACCGTCGTCACCCGCTCCGGAGAGACCCCGTAATGCTCGACGATGTTGTCGCGCACATAGGCCCCGAAGGTGAAGACATGATCGAGGCCGCGCAGGGAATCACGCTCCAGGCGCTCGTATTCCTCGACCGCCTTCGCCGTGTAGCTGTTGCGATCGGGGCGATAGCGCATCGACAGCGCCCAGGTCTGGTCGCAATAAAGGTAATGCTTGACGCCGCGCAGGAGATCGAGGGCAGGCAGATCGAGGGTTCCCAGGTGCAAAACGTGGCGGACGCCCAATCGCTCGACGGCCGCCGCGAGCTGACGCGCACGAATTTCGCGCGCGCCGCGGCCGCGGATGATCTGCTCGCTGGTGATCGGGCGGCCATAGCCGGCGAGAATTTGACCCGCCGCCAACCGCAGCTTCTGCCAACGGGTGAGTTTCGGCCATATCCCTTCGACGCTGATCCCCAGGCGCTCGAGCCCCGAGATGACGTTGCTGGGCGCGCCGGACCAGGTGCGGGGACTCCGCGGATCGCCGAACACGGACGTCACCGCCACGCGCTCGAAGCGCGGCGCCTGGGGCGCCGGCGTCGACGGTCGAGGCTCGGATTGGACCACGGTCGCGCTCACGCGCATCCCCCGCTTCGATATGGGCCATAGGCAGCCACATGGAACATCGGGGGACCTGGTCGAGCCAGTGATCAACCTGTGACTGTCCCGGCCTCGCGGATTGCGCGTTAAAAGTTGGAAATGCTGGAATTTTCAGGATCGCGGCCGAACCACAAATTGATCACAAGGGGCGCTATTCCTCTTCACGGATAATGCTCGCCCGGAAGCCCGGCCCGCATTCGTCGATCACGCCATTCTCGCCGACATCTGCGGACGGTTGGGGGAAGTGAGCGGTCTGCGCTTGACTTGAGGGGAAGCCGTGGAGCGGAGCGTGGCGGACAGGGCTGAGAAGGACGGTCGACGGCTCATCTTCTTCGCTCCCGATCTCACTGATGGCAGCACGATCAAGCGCGTCCAGGACTTCATCGACTACGGCTATCGCATCACCGTCTTCGGCTTCCGCCGTCAGCGATACAATCGCGACTACAACCCGCCCTGGTCGTATGTCTCCCTCGGCGCGACATCCGACGGTCGATATTGGCATCGCATCTGGGCGCTGCTGAAGGCGATCCCCATCGTCATCAAAAATCGGCGCCGCCTTCGCCGCGCCTCCGTCTTTTATGCACGCAATATCGACCAGCTCATCCTGGCGCTGATCGGGCGGCTGGTGGCCTGCGGGCGGGTCACCTTGGCGTACGAGGTTCTGGACATACCGCCGATCCTGACCGGTCGAAAGCCGGCATCAATCCTGTTGCGGATGATCGAGCGCTGGTGCCTGCGCCATGTGCGCCTGCTCGTGCTGTCCTCCCCGGGATTCCATCGCAACTATTATCTGCCGACTCAGGGTTATCGGCGGGAGTGGTTCCTCCTCGAGAACAAGCTTCACCCCTCCGCGCTGAATCATCTCTCGGGTGAGCGGCGAATGCGCGGGGATGGCGCCGACGAGCGGGGGCCGTACCAATGGGTGGTCGGCTATTTCGGGTTGATTCGCGGCGAGGCGACGTTCGATCTCATGACGCGGGTCGCCGCGCGACTGCAGGATCGGGTCCTCTTCAAGTTCCGCGGCATCCTCACGACCGTCGACGAGGAGAAGTTCTTCGCGGCCCTGAAGCGCAGCCGCAACATGGTCTATGAGGGTCCTTATCTCGCGCCTCGCGACCTGCCGTCCCTCTATCGGCAAGTCGATTTCGCCTGGGCCCTCGATCTCGAGCACGCCGATCACAATTCGCGCTGGCTGCTGCCTTGCCGGTTCTACGAGGCAGGCCTCCATGGCGTGCCGTGTCTTGCCGTGCAGGGCTTCGAGATCGGCGCGCTCATCGAACGGCTCGGGGTGGGGTGGACGTTCGACGGTTTACTCGAGGAGGCGATCGTTCGTTTCTTCGAAACGCTGACGCGGGCAGCCTATCAGGAGAAATGCCAGCGTCTCCTCAGCCTGCCGATCGCAACCTTCGTGTCCGGAGACGACGTCACGGAGCTCTGCCGCATCCTCGAGGGACGGCCGCGCCCGGTGGGGAATCTCCCTATTCAGCCGATCGCCAAGGCCGGGTGATCTCCACCTCGGCCGACGCAGCCGCGACGGCTGACGTCATGCAGCCTTCACGATCGCCTTGATGATGTGGATGCTGTCCACGGCGAGCACGCGCAGATCGTAGAACAGGATGGCGAGCTCGTAAGTGAGCAGGAAGGCGAGGCAGTAGAAGATCGCCCTGTGCGTCCTTTCCAGATCGACGATTCCCTCGACGAAGCCGGAATTGGTGAACAGCCGGTGAGCGGCCATCATGATGAGCACGCCGAGAACGGCGCCGACGATGACGTCGCTGGGGAAATGGTAGCCGAGATAGACCCGTGGCACGCATATGACGAAGAACGTCCAGATCATCGCCACGACCCCGAGGCGGCGCGAGTAATACCAGACCGCCATCGATAGGGCGAAGAAGAGGACGGCGTGGTCGCTCGGGAACGAGTTCCAGAAGCTGAGCGTGGCGGGATTGACGCCGATCGGCACCACGAAGCCGAGATCGGCCGTGTGCAAGGGGCGGCCATGATAGGGAAGGGCGATCTGGAGAATCCGCGAGATGATCGCCGCCGCGATGCCGCCGAGGACGAAGACGACGACGGCCCGGCGCCGCACCGGCGCCTCGTAGCTCTTGAACCAGAGCCACCAGAAATAGGCCATGAAGATGCCGCCCTTGAGCAGGTCGGAATCGGCGACGTCGAAAACGAAAGTATCGAACGCCGGGCTTTTTCGGGCGAACTGGTTCAGGAAGTGTATGATGGAGTAATCGAATTGCTTAATATAATCCATATTCTCTGCCTTTTGTTTCTCTTATTTGAAGAATAGGGGGCGGCGTCGCGGGGGCAAAATCCATCCTCTGTGATAAAGGTGTGGCTGTAACGGCATTACTGCGTCACGCGCAGCGGATGGCCCGGCTTGGCGCAGCCGCTCGGGCGCCGTATCGCGCGCGGCTGCTCCGGTATATTCTATACCAGCGGGTAAGCGTCCAAATCCACAACAGGGGAGAGCCGGTCGATGTCCGCAGCACCTCAACACCGCGGATGGTATTGGAATCGCTGGAGCCAGCTCGGGCTAGGCTTCCTTTCGATGATGGTCATTTCCAGTCCGCAATATGTCTGGACCCTTTTCGTCCAGCCCTTCGGCCAGAAGCTCGGGGCCGGCCTGGCGGCGATCCAGGTGACGTTCTCGCTTCTTATCGTGCTTCAGACCTTTCTCTCGCCGCTTCAAGCCTATCTCGTCGATCGCTTCGGCCCGCGTCTCCTCATCACCGTGGGGACGACGATGTCCGCGGCCGGCTGGATACTCTCGTCTCATGTGACGAGCATTTGGGCGCTCTATATTACCTATGGGGTCATCGGCGGCTTCGGCACCGGGATCGTCTATGTGGGGATCATCGGCCTGATGGTGAAATGGTTCCCCGATCGCCGCGGCTTCGCCGCCGGACTGGCGGCCGCGGGCTATGGCGCTGGCGCCATCCTCACCACCTTTCCCATCTCGAGCATGCTGCCGAGCTCGGGGCTCGAGAAGACACTCTTGGTGTGGGGATTCATCCAGGGGATCATCGGCATCATCGTCGCGCAATGGCTGCGCGTTCCGGCGAGCGGCTGGAGCCCCGCCACCCCACCCCATTCGGTCGCCCACAAGCAGGTCGACCGCCAATCCCGGCGCAGCTACACGCCGGGCGAGATGCTCCGCTCCCCGGTCTTCTGGCTGCTCTTCGTCATGATGTCGATGATGTCGACGAGCGGCTTGATGGTGACCTCGCAGGTCGGCCCCTTCGCGAAGGATTTCGGCGTGAGCACAGCGCTCGTGCTCGGGCTGGCGGCGCTTCCCCTCTCGCTCACCCTGTCGCGGGCGACCAATGGCCTGACGCGGCCGTTCTTCGGCTGGGTCTCGGATCACATCGGGCGGGAGAACACTATGTTCATCGCCTTCGCGCTGGAGGCGGCGGCAATCCTGATGCTGCTGGTCTTCGCCAGCAATCCCGCGATCTTCGTCGTGCTCACCGGGCTGGTCTTCTTCGGCTGGGGCGAGATCTTCTCGCTCTTCCCATCGACTCTCACGGATCTCTTCGGCCCGAAATACGCTACCACGAATTACGGGTTCCTCTATATCGCCCAAGGCGTCGGCTCGATCCTGGGCGGTCCCCTCGCGGCCTATCTGCGCGTCGTTGCGGGGAATTGGACCTCCGTGTTCATCATCGTCGTCGCCCTCGACGCCCTGACCGCACTCCTGGCCCTGTTCGTCCTCAAGCCCATTCGCGTTCGCTGGGTCGGCCAGAGTTCGGGGGCAGAGGCCGTCGCCGTCCGTGCCTAGCATGCCGAAGGGGCGCTTCGTCGCGCTGGGCGGAGCGCCTCCTCGACGACCATGTCGCCGCGGTGCCGGAACCCGCCGAATACATGCCAACGGGCGGAAGGGGGGAATTTTTATCGTGAACGAGTTGTTAACCACGCAGCAGTGAAATAACGCTGCGCGCGTGGCGACTCGATGGGCGACGTGAATTTCTCGTGCACGATGTGCGGCAAATGCTGCCGCGACCACAATCTTCCGCTTTGCATCGACGAGGCGATCGCCTGGATCGAGGATGGCGGCGAGGTCTGTGTTCTTTGCGAAGCCGCCGATTGGTCGACGGAGCCGGATGCGCAGGATCGCCGCGCCGCCTACACCAAGGGCCGCTCCTTTGCCGCGACCTGCGGCGGCTCGCCGATCCGCGTGACCGTTGTGTTGATCGGCATGGTCTCCGGCAACTGCCGGAACCTGGGTGACGATCTGCGCTGCCGGATTTATGAGCGGAGGCCGCGGGTTTGCCGCATCTATCCGGCGGAGATCAACCCGTTCATGGTTTTCGATGCGCGCGCCAAGAGTTGCCCGCCGGAGGCCTGGCGAGCCGCGGCATCGCCCTCCTCGGCAGGCGATATCACCGATGGAGAAACCCGGGCGCTCGTCGAAGCCTTTCGCCGGGCCGATCGGGAGGACGCGCCGCGCAAGCGCCACCTTTGCCGCTTGCTGGAGATCGATGTCGCCGCCCCGACGGGCGAGGGCTTCGTCATTCATCGTCCCGAGAGCTCGCGCCTCCTTGCCGCCCTGCAAGAATCGCGGCATGCCCAGGCGAGCCCGCCCGCGGATTCCGGATGGCGTATCTACTCGACGGAGTCCGCGACGGTGTCATCCCTGCAATCTCGCGGCCTCGAGGCGACGCGCCACCAGCGCAAGGGCGAGACCTTCTGGTATGTGAGCACCGCGGCGATGCGGCCCGCGGCGTCTGCGCCCCAGGTCGAGGAGAAACCTCACGCTTAGCCTCCACCGGCTCATCCGAGCCAAAATGCTCGCTCTGGCCATCGGCGCTCACCCGATGTAAAGCTACCAGGGAGGATTGCTGACGACCGGACGATCCGATGCTCGCAACGGCCGATCTCGCGCGTTATGCCGACCAGGCGCTTTGGGACGCCACCATTCCCGAGCTTCCCGGCCACTATCGCGGCAAGGTGCGGCATAATTACGACCTTCCGGACGGGCGGCGCATTCTTATCGCGAGCGACCGGCTGAGCGCCTTCGATCGCATCCTCACCGCGATCCCCCTCAAGGGACAAGTGCTGACGCAAATCGCCCGCTTCTGGTTCGAGGCGACGCAGGACGTCTGCCCCAACCACGTCATCGAGTACCCCGATCCCAACGTCGTCGTGTGCCGGCGGCTGAGCATCTTCCCCGTAGAAGTCGTCGTGCGCGACTACCTGGCGGGGACCACCGCCACCTCGATCTGGAGCATGTACAAGGCGGGCCGGCGCGAGATGTACGGCGTCCGCTTCCCCGACAGCATGCGCGAGAACCAGAAGCTTCCGGCCACCATCATCACGCCGACGACGAAGGCGGCCGATGGCGGGCATGACGAGCCGCTGACGGCGGAGGACATCATCGGCCGCCGATTGCTCACGGCGGCGCAATGGCGGACCGCGTGCGATCTGGCGTTGGCGCTCTTCGCGCGCGGCCGCGAGATCGCGGAACGCCACGGCCTCATCCTCGTCGATACCAAATACGAGTTCGGCTTCGACGACGTCGGCCGCATCATCCTCGCCGACGAGGTCCATACGCCCGACAGCAGCCGCTATTGGTTCGCCGCGAGCTATGGGCGCCGGTTCGCCGCCGGCGAGAAGCCGGAGAGCTTCGACAAGGACTTTGTGCGCAGCTGGGTCGTCGCCCGTTGCGATCCCTACCGGGACCCGATCCCGGAGATCCCGCGCGAGATCATCCTCGAAGCCGCCCGCATCTACGTCAGCGTGTTCGAGCGGATTACCGGCGAGGCGTTTCCGCTTCCCGACCCGCGGGTTCCGGTGCTCGAGCGCATCCGCGCCAATCTCGCCCCGTATTTTGCGCGCCCGAGGAAATCCGCGGCCGGCGCAGGCGCGCCTCAGGCGTGAGGGAGAAGAGGCCGTGACCTCGCGCATGACGGCGATCTATCGGGTTCGCAGCGAGGCGGGATCGATTGAGGCGCGCGCCCGCGCCATCGCGGTCGAGCAAAGCGTCGAAATGCCCGTCGCGGCGATCGAGGATCGCTTCGTGCTCGCAGAAATCATCGGCCGTGTCGAGGGTATCGAGGAGATTGCAGCGGGACTGTTCGAAGTCCGCATCGGCATCGCCACTGCGACCACGGGGCTCGAGGCCGGGCAGCTCATGAACATGCTGTTCGGCAACACCTCGATCCACGACGATGTGACGCTCGCCGATGTCGTCTTCTCTGTGGAGCTGCTTGCGGCCTTCGGTGGCCCCTGCCATGGCCTCACCGGTTTGCGTCAACGGGTCGGTGCCGAAGGACGCGCCATGACTTGCTCGGCCTTGAAGCCCCAGGGTCTGCCGCCCGCAGCGCTGGCAGAGTTGGCCGGCCGGCTCGCCCGCGGCGGGCTCGATTACATCAAGGATGATCACGGCCTGGCCGACCAGGCCTACAGCCCCTTCGCCGAGCGGGTGCACGCCTGCGCCGCTGCCGTGCGCGAGGCCAATCGCGCGACCGGGCATGCCACCCGCTACGTCCCGAGCCTGTCGGGCAACCTGGACCGGCTGCGTGCGCAGATGGCGATAGCGCGGGAGGCCGGGGTCGATACGGTCCTCATCGCGCCCATGATCGTGGGCCTTCCCGCTTTCGATGCGCTGGTGCGCGAATATCCGGGCATGGCGTTCATGGCCCATCCGGCGATGGCGGGCGCGGCGCGCCTGGCGCCGCCGCTTCTACTCGGCAAGCTCTTTCGTTTGCTGGGAGCCGACGCCACGATCTTCCCCAATCATGGGGGCCGCTTCGGCTATACGCCGGAAACCTGCCGGAGATTGGCGCTGGCGGCCGTCGAGCCCTGGGCCGACAAGCGCGCATGCGTGCCGGTGCCGGCGGGGGGCATGACCGTCGCGCGGGTGCCGGAGATGCTTGACTTCTATGGTGCCGATGTAATGTTGCTGATCGGCGGAGGGCTGCTCGCTGCGTGCGAGCGCCTGACAGCGGAAACAGCGGCCTTCGTGGCCCGCGTCGCCCAAGGGGCTGCCGTGATGAGGGCACATGCATAAGGGCAAGCCGATGGATGCGGCCGCGCCAGCAGCCGCGCGTCTGCGTCGCTTCCAGAATTACCGGTGGGAGGCGACGGATCGCCTCCCCTACAAGGAGGAGGGCAGCGCGCCGTTCAAGGCCATTTCGCGGCAGGTGTTGTTCGCGGGCGCCGACTTCGGTTGCGAGCTGCGCTATTTCGAGATGGAGGCCGGCGGCTACTCCTCTCTGGAGCGCCACGAGCATACGCACGCGGTCATGATCTTCCGCGGCCGCGGCCACTGCCTGATCGGCGACACGGTTCAGAACGTGGGGACTTACGATCTCATCACGATTCCCGCATGGACCTGGCACCAGTTCCGCGCGACGGCCGGCGAGCCTCTTGGATTTCTCTGCATGGTCAATGCGATGAGGGATAAACCTCAATTGCCGTCCAATGAGGACCTGCGAGAGCTCAAATCCCACCCCGAGGTCGCGGCATTCCTGAGCGGTGCCTGATGCGACGACGGTTATCGTTCGCGGACAACGCGCTCAACGATAATTGACGACGCCGTCCTTCGGCGACCAAAGCCGCTGCCGATCAGCCCGCGGGGTCCATTTCACGTCCAAGAGATCACCGGCCGGCGCCGTGAGGCAGTCCTGCAACTGGTCGTGCAGGTCGTTGAGCGCGGCATCGAAGACATCGGCATCCGGACCCAGCTGCTCCGCGAGGGCCCCAACGCTGACATAGGCGTAGAGCTCCGCGCTGCAGGCGGCGACATCGTCGGGCCCGATCGTGCGTGGAAGGGCGGCACTCGGCGGCGCTCGCCGTGGATCTGGCGCTGTAATACTCATGCAAGATGCAAGAGCAAGCGCGACGAGGGACGACGCGGCGACGCGCCTCGCGCAAGCATATCGCTTGGCTGCGGCTGCGCTCCTTCGCCGAAGCGGGCGCGCATCCCATACCATGTCCATGACGGTGGAATCATCACGATGGAGACGGCGGAACGGCCACGAGCACCGGCAGCGCATCATAGCCGCATATTAACGCATTTTCGATAGCTGAACGAGCATATATAAAGTTGTGCGACGGCGTTGTGGCAGCTCGGAGGCGTTGATGCGGCTTGCGCTGTGGTTTCTTGTGTTGGTGAGCGCCGCAGGTTTGGCGAGCCCGACTGCGTTCGCGGCCCCGATGGGGCAAGCCGAGGTCGAGAATTTCGTGAAGACCGTCGGCGAGCGCGTGATCAGCTTGGCCGGCGCCTATCACCAGCGGCATGACGCCCGCCATCGCGCCGCGCTCGAGGCGCTCCTCCGCAAGAGCTTCGATCTTGACGGCGGCACCCGTTTCGTCCTCGGCCGCCATTGGAGCGAGGCGACCGCGGCGCAGCGGCGGGAGCTCATGTCCCTGCTCCCGAATTACGCCCTCGAGGTCGCCACACGGACGCTCTCGTCCTTCAAGGTCAACGAGGTGAGGAACTTCATCGTGGTTGGCAGCCGCCCCGCCGGCGACACGGACAGGCTGGTGGAGACGAGCGTCCAGCTCGGCGATGGCCAGCCCTTCGTCGTGGGATGGCGCGTACGCGAGGTGGACGGGGAGCCGAAAGTCGTCGACGCCTTCGTTCAAGGCGTCAGCATGGCCGTGACGATTCGCGACGCCGTCGATTCGGTGATCGCCCGGCAGGGAATCGACGGGCTGATCGCCGAGGTGCAGGCGAAGCTCACTCAGCTCCAAGCCTCGAAATAGCCGGCGCCGACATCATCAGGGTCGCGCTTTCGCGCGCGGGCCTGCGCCCTCGACGACACGGTAGCGTATTTGCGCGTTGTCGACGGTCTTCCACGCCCATTCCTTCCAGACCTTATGGGCTTCGTCCTTGCTCGCAAACGGCCCGAGCCAGGTCTCCTCGCCGATCACGGTCTCGTAGCGGTTCGGGTCCCGGTATTCGCCCCCCACGACCCAATAGGAACGCCGTCCTTCAGCCATCATCCCGACCATGCCCTAATGGGCGCTTGCCTCGACCAGCCTGGAGATAGTGGGCATTAGCCCGCGACGCAAGACGCATCGGGAGATCATTTCTGGTCGCGGCGCCGTGGCCGCGCCGGGGCATGCTCGGGATGGATGGCGAGATCGTCGGCGCCGGTGAGGACGGCCTCGACATGGGCGAGGTGCGCGGCCATCGCTGCTCGGGCGCCGGCACCGTCCCGCTTGCGCAGTCCTTCATAGATCGCCCGGTGATCGGCGATCGTCATCTGCTTGTGATCGGGAAGATGGGTATGCGCGCTGAGGCTGTGGAAGAGGGGCGCCGACATGCCTTCCCACAAGCCGTCGACGAGTGAGACGAAGACGCTGTTACGGGTTGCGCCGGCGATCAGGCCATGGAATTGGCGGTCCTCGCGCTGGCCCGAGCCGCCTCGGGCCATATCGCGCTCCATTTCCACGATGCTTTCCTTGATCGCGGCCAGATCGCGGATGGTCGCCTGCTCGGCCGCCTGGGCGGCGATCTCACATTCGAGGAGCCGGCGCGCGGCGAGCAGATCGAAGGGGCTCGGGCCCGCATCGAGGGCCGGCAGCAAAGCCTGGACATCGCGCGTCGCCTGATCGGAAACGAAGATGCCGGCGCCGGCGCGGATATCGATGATTCCGGCGATCTCCAGCGCGATCATCGCCTCGCGTACGGTCGGGCGGCTGACGCCGAGCCGTTTCGCGAGCTCGCGCTCGGAGGGAAGACGATCCCCCGGCGCATATTCGCCCCGCCGGACCAGGCTGCGGATCTGGTCGGCCGCCTGCTGGTACAATCGCTGGGTCTCGACGGGTTGGATGGGCATCGCCGCTCCTGTTTCCTCGCTCTATGTCGGGAGCATCGAGGCCGTGGCTGCGCTACTCCCGCGGATCGAAGAACCGAGCCGCCGCAGCTCTTCGGCCGGAAGCGTCGGCCACAGGCGAACCAGCTCGGCGAGACCGAGAAAGAGGTGATAGAGGACGCGCACCGGCAGCTCGCCCGGTATCTCGCGGCCGTCGGCGGCGAGGCGGTTTCGCCAGCGCGCCGTCTCGTCGACGAGAAACCAGCGGAAGAGCAGGACTGTATGATCGAGGACTCGCCGCGCGGCGTCCCGGTCCTCGAGAAATTCCCAGCGCGCGAGAAAGGCCTTGACCGCCTCGGTCTGAGGCCACAGCAGCTTGCTCTCCGTAACCAGGCGGCCCATGCGGTCGATCTCGTCGAACGCGGCGGGAATCCGGCCGGGTCGCTTGTCGAGGCCATGACGAAGGGCGAAATGGTAGAGGCGATCGGCGGCCACCAAGCTGGCATCCGATCCTGTGAGGCGCGCGTGGTGGTGGAGCAGCCAAACCCATTCGAAATGGTGTCCCGGCTCGCGCAACACCCCGAGGGCGCCGGGCGCCGGTTGCCAATCGGCCGTGAAGAACTCGCCGAGACTGCCCGTCTCCCGATCGAAGAAATGCCGCTCGAAAAGATCGATGATTGCACTTGCGAGCGTAAGCCAAGCCTCATCGCCGGTCGCCTCGAAGAGCGCGTGAAACGCCTCGAGCAGGTGCATATGGGGATTTTGCCGTCGCGGCAGCGGCTGCGGGTCGCCGGTCCCGATATGCTCGCGATAGCCGCCGGTGGGATCGGTGAGCGCTTCGTCCATATAGGCGATGATTCGCGCGGCCCAATCGAGCGGCTCCCGTCTCCTGGTCGCGCGATGGAGCCAAGCCATGGCGAAGAGCGCGAAGGCGTGATCGTAGGCATCCTTGCGCCGATCGATGGGTGTGCCGTCCGCGGCGACCTTGTGGAAGAATCCGCCGTCACGCGCATCCCAGCAGCGCTCGACGAGAAAGCGGAAGCCGTGCTCCGCAGCCTTGAGCACATCGCGACCGAGCCCAAGCACATGGGCATGGCTGAAAACATAAATCAGACGGGCGGTGACGAGGGGCGTCTTCTCAGCTCGCGCGTCCCGCACGCCGTCGCGCGTCAGATACTCGACATAACCCGCGGGCTCGGACGCCACCGCCACCACCACCACCCAATAGGGCAGCACCGTGTCGCCAAGCCAGGCGCGCCATTCCTCGATCGTTCGCGGAATCTCCACCATTCTGGCTCCGCTCCTACCAATCATGCATGGTGCCGTCGAGGAGGCGATTGACAGGCAGATAGGCCCGCCGATACGGAAATCTCGCGGCGAGCTTCTCGTCGATATCGACCCCGTGCCCAGGCGCCTCGCCGGGAAAGAGATAGCCGTCCTTGAAGGAATAGGCATGGGGGAAGACCGCATCCGTCGCCTCGGTATGCCGCATATATTCCTGGATGCCGAAATTCGGCACCCAGATGTCGAAATGCAGTGCCGCGCCCATGCAGACCGGCGAGAGATCGGTGGCGCCGTGGCTGCCCGTCCGCACATTGTAGAGCTCGGCCAGTGCCGCGATGCGGCGCATATGGCTGATCCCGCCGGCATGAACGACCGTCGCCCGGATGTAATCGATGAGCTGCTCGCCGATCAGCGCGCGGCAGTCGTGGATCGAGTTGAACACCTCGCCGACGGCGAGGGGAGTGGTGGTGTGCTGGCGGATCAGCCGGAAGCTTTCCTGGTTCTCGGCGGGGGTAACGTCCTCGAGCCAGAAGAGCCGGTAGGGCTCGAGCGCCTTCCCGAGCCGCGCCGCCTCGATGGGCTTCAGCCGATGATGCGCGTCATGGAGCAGATGCGGCTCCGCGCCGAACTTCACGCGCAGCCTCTCGAACAGGCTCGGAACGAAATCGAGGTATTTCTCCGTCGACCACAGGTTCTCGGTCGGCAGGGCCGCGTCGGCCGGCTCGTAATACATCTTGTTGCGCGCCACGCCATAGGTCGAGGCCAAGCCGGGAATCCCGCATTGCGCGCGGATGGCCTTATAGCCGAGCGCGATATAGCGCGCGACCTCATCGACGCACGCCTCGATGTCGGTGCCATTGGCGTGGCCATAGACCATGACGCCGTCGCGGCTGCGGCCGCCGAGAAGCTGATAGAGGGGCATGTTGGCGGCCTTGGCCTTGATGTCCCAAAGCGCCGTATCCACGGCGGCGATGGCGGACATCGTCACCGGCCCGCGCCGCCAGTAAGCCCCGCGATAGAGATATTGCCAGATGTCCTCGATCCGATCGGCGTCGCGACCGATGAGACAAGGAACCACGTGCTCGCTCAGATAGGCGGCGACGGCGAGCTCGCGCCCGTTCAAGGTCGCATCGCCGAGCCCATGGAGCCCATCATCCGTCACGATCTTGAGGGTGACGAAATTCCGCCCGGGGCAGGTAATGATGACGCGGGCTTCCTTGATCTTCACGATCTACTCCTCTGCGGCGGCGCGCGGGCATCGAGCCGCCGATATCGGCCGCTACGCTCGCCGCTGCTCCTTCACGCGCGTAACGAGCTGGGTCGGATTGACGAAGCGAAGCGCGACGAGGAGCCAGACGAGAGTGGTCACCATATAGATGACCGCCATGGCGTCGATCGATTGCCCGGCCCGCACTCCGGCGGCGAACACCGAATAATAGAGCACGACGACGAGGGTCTGGCTGTCCGGTCCCGCAGTCAGGAAGGAGAGCTCGAACATGGCGATGGTGCGCACGAGGACGAGCAGCGCCGCCGCCAGAATGCCCGGCGCCAGCAGCGGCACGAGGACATGGACGAACATGCGGCCGAGCCCGGCGCCGAAGACACGCGCCGCCGCCTCGAGCCTCGGATCCACCTGCTCGATGAAGGGGGTCATGACGAGGACGACGAAGGGGACCGACGGCACCAGATTGGCGAGGATGACCCCGGCCAGGGTTCCGCCCACGCCGCTTTGATAAAGCACCGTCGCAAGCGGGATGCCATAGGTGATGGGCGGGACGAGGAGGGGAATGACGAAGAGCAGGAGAACCGCGCGCTTGCCGATGAAATCCCGCCGCGCCAGGGCGTAGGCTGCGGGAACGCCAACGACGACCGAGATGATCACGACGGCGAAGACGACCTCGAAGGTGACGACCAGCACGTCGTAAAGCTGGAAATCGTCCCAGGCAGTGAAATACCAGCGCGTCGTGAAGCCGGCGGGGAGCCAGGTCGCGAACCAGCGCGTGCCGAAGGAGTTGACCGCGACCGAGGCGATGACGCCGGCGACGTTGATGAGGAAAAAGGCCATCAATGCCCAAACGAAGCTCGTCCACAGGATCTCGCGCCAGGATTTGCGCACGACGCCGGTCCCGCCGGCGAGGCCGGGATCGGCGGCACGAGCGGCGAGGCCGGCGGCGCTCATCCCTTGGCTCCGGCGGCGGGGCCGCGATAGAAGACGTTGCGCAGCCCCAGTACGGCGACGACGATGACGAGCTGCGCCGCGCCCATGATCATGGCGACGGCCGAGGCCATGGCATAGTCGTAATCCTCAAAGGCGGCCTGGTAGGCGGCGATCGAGATGACCCGGGTGGGGCCGGCGGGTGCGCCCAGGAGCACGGCAGAAGGAAACACCGAGAAGGCCTGCACGAAGGCGAGGCAGAAGGTGATGGCGAGGCCCGGCGCCAGGAGCGGCAGGTAGATATGGAGGAATTGGCGGCTGGGGCCGGCGCCGAGGGTCGAGGCCGCCTGCGCCAGCACCGGATCGATACCGGTGATGTAGGAGAGCGTCAGCAAAAAGGCGAAGGGAAATCCGGTAATCACCAATGAGAGCAGGACGCCCCAGTAATTATGGGTCAGGCGCACCGGCGTCAGTACGAGATGGAGATCGACGAGCACGCGGTTGAGCCAGCCCTGCGGCCCGAGATAATTGAGAAGCCCCTCGGCCACCAGCACGGTCCCGAGCGTGATCGGGATCACCAGGAGCGTGGTGACGAAGCGCTGCAATCGTGTTGCTCGGCGGAGCTTGAACGCCATGGGAATGGCGAGGCCAAGATTGATCAGGGTCGCCGGCACCGCGATCCAGAAGGTGATGCCGAGGGTGTCCTTGAATCGCGGCTCGGAGAAAAACCGGGCGTAGTTCGCCCAGATGCTCCCGGCCTTGGGCTCGAAGGAGAGGATAAGCCCGTAAATGAAGGGATAGATGAAAAGCAGCAGCACGACGAGAACGCCGGGCACGACCAGAAGCACCGAGCGATCGAGGCCTGTCTCGCGCGAGCCGGTCATCATTCTTCTCACCCCGCCGCGAAGACGAGAACCCGGTCGGGATCGACATGGCAGCGTAGAAGATCCCCGGGCTGCACGCGCTGGGCGCTGCGCGCGTGGAGCCGCAAGCCCGCCGCGGTGACGAGATCGATCACATAGTCGCGGCCGCAATACTCGACGGTCTCGGCGCGACCGTCGATGGCGTTGGGGCCATCGCCGAGGTCGATGTCCTCGGGCCGGATCGCCAGGGTGGCCCGGCCGCTCGCGACGATGCCCTGTGCAGCGCTGACGAGGCCGAGCGTTCCCACCTTGAGCCGGACGCGGCCGTTCTCGACCCCCTCGACTTGCGCATCGAGGGCGTTGCGGTAGCCCATGAACAGCGCCACGTCGAGATTGGCCGGCCGCATGTAAAGGGCTTCCGGCGTGCCGATCTGCTGGGTGACGCCGTCCTTGAGGACGACGATGCGGTCGGCAAGCGAGAGTGCCTCCTCCTGATCGTGGGTGACATAGACGGTGGCGCGGCCGAGCTCCTGATGGATGCGCTTGATCTCGGAGCGCATCTCGAGGCGCAGCTTGGCGTCGAGGTTGGAAAGGGGCTCGTCCATCAGCACGACGGGCGGCTCCACGACGATGGCGCGCGCGATCGCCACGCGCTGCTGCTGGCCGCCCGAGAGCTGACCGGGGAGCTTCTCCGCATGGGCCTCGAGCTGAACCAAAGCCAAGGCCTGATCGACGCGGCGCTTGATCTCGTCCTTGGCGACATGGCGCATGGCAAGCCCGAAGCCGATATTGCGCCGGACGGTCATATGCGGAAACAAGGCGTAGTTCTGGAAGATCATGCCGAAGCCGCGCTGCTCCGGCCGCAAGGTGTCGATGCGCCGGTCGTCGAGCCATATGCTGCCGGCGGTGAGCGGCAGCAGCCCGGCGAGGCAATTGAGCGCCGTGGACTTGCCGCAGCCGGACGGGCCAAGCAGGGCGATGAACTCGCCCCGCTTGATCGTCAGGCTGAGGCTGTCGAGGGCGTTGAGTCCGGAGAACCGGCGGCTGACCTTGTCGAGCTTGAGCTCGTCGAAGCTCTGATCGCCGATTCTGAGCATGCCCTTGCGCTCACCGGCCATGTCGGTCCCTCGCGGCATCGCCCGGCATTCCTCTCATCGTCGCGTCATTTCATCTTCTGGGCACCGATCTTCTCGTCCCACATATGGAAGGCGACGACGAGCGGATTGCCGAAGAGCGGCGACATGATCGGGTATTTGGCGATGAGCTGGTCGTATTCGGGACGGCCGAACTCCTTGAGGACGTCCTGGCTCGACTGGGGCGCCATGCTGAGCGGCACGTTCTTGACCGCCGGACCCGGATAGAAATAGCCATCGTCCCAGGCATAGGCCTGCTGCTTCGGCTCCAGCATGAAGGCGATCAAGTCGAGGGCCACGGCGAGCTTCTCGGGCGCGATCCCCTTGGGAATGGCGACATACTGGGCATCCGAGACCCATTTGAACCCAGCCGGCCCGCTGAGGATGGTGACCTTAGCGGATTTCGGCACGGTGCCGATCACGCGCGGATAGATGTCCCACCCCGGCATCGAGGCGATGATGTCACGGGAGCCCTCGCCGAACTCCTTCATGGTGACGCCGGTGCCCGATGGGTAATATTCGATGCAGCTGTCGAGGGCCTTGAGATAGGCCCAGGTCTTCGCCCAGCCATTGACCGGGTCGCGCGGGTTGCTGTCGCCGAGCTCGTAGGGGAGCCCCTGGAGGAAGGCGCGGCCGGGGCCGGAATTCGTCGGGCGCGCGTAGAAGAAGCGGTTGGGATGGGCCTTGCACCAGGCAAGCAGCTCATCCGTTGTCTTGGGCACATCCTTCACGCGCTCGGGTGCGTATTCCAGCATCGGGCCCGCCGTCGCGAACACGACCTCGATGGCCTGGCCCTCCGTCGGCTTCTGCATGTCGAGCGCGCCCGGGAGGTAGTTCTGGTCGAGATTGGGGAATTTCGCCGCGTAGTCGGGGAGGATCCGCGTCCACAGATGCTGCTCCATCCCGGCGGAGATCGCGTCGGTGCCGCTCAGCACCATGTCGATGTCGACGCGGCCGGCGGCCTGCTGCGCCTTCAGCTTGCCCGGGAGCTCCGGTGCCGGCGCCTTGTTGAAGACGAAGCGCGACACCAGCTTGGGATGAGCCTTCTGGTAGGCCTCGATCGCCTTCTGGGTGAGGGCGAGCTGGCCGCCCACATCGACGATATTGATCGTGACGGGGGATTTCGGCAGGGGCGGCAATGCGGCAGCATGGCCGGGGCCGGCCCCGGCCATCAGAACCGCGGCGCCGAGCGCGGCGGCGATGCTCGTCGATGTGACCACTCGCATGGTGTTCCTCCCTTCGATGTTGTTCTCGGGCGGTGGGGTCCTAAGACCCCCCGTAAGCCGGCATGCGCAAGACCTCCTTCGCGCCGCGCTCGCGCAACGACGACAAGGCGCCCGTCAGCGCCTGTCGGAGAACAGGGCTCGCCGCGAGCTCGGGCGGGAATATGCGGGAGCGGTCGAGGAGATTGCCGACGATCGCCGCGTCGCTCTGCCCGGGTGCCGCCCAAGCCATGAGCTCATCGGCGCGCGGATCGGAGATCGCGATGGGCATGCCGCGATCGTCGCGCGCGCCGAGGAAGCGCATCCAGGCGGCGACGGCCAGCGCCAGCCGCCCCAAAGGCGCGCCCGCGCGCAGGCGATCGGCGATGGTGCCGAGAAGGCGTTGAGGCAGCTTCTGGGAGCCGTCCATGGCGATCTGCCAGGTGCGGTGCTTGACCGCGCGGTTGCCGAAGCGGGCCAGGACCTGCGCCGCATAATCCGCGAGGCGGCCGGGGGAAAATTCGGCCAGGGTGGGGGCGATCTCCATCCGCATCATGCGGTCGAGGAAGCGGCGCAGCGCCGGATCCCCCATGGCATCGGCGACATACTCATAGCCCGCGAGCTGGCCGAGATAGGCGAGGGCAGAGTGGCAGCCATTGAGAAGGCGCAGCTTCATGCGCTCGTAAGGGGCGATGTTGGTGACGAGCTCGACGCCGACCTCGTCGAGGGCCGGCATGCCCGGCGCGAGATCGCTCTCGACGACCCATTGCCGGAACGGCTCGGCGACGACGGCCCCGCGATCCTCGAGCCCGAGGGCCTCTGCGACTTCGGCGCGATCGGCGGCCGTCGTCGCCGGGACGATGCGGTCGATCATCGAGGCCGGGACCGCAACGGCATCCTCGATCCAACGCGCGAGCTCGCCGTCGCGGCGGGCCGCGAAATCGCGCAGCGCACGGCGCAGGGTATCGCCGTTGGAGGGCAGATTGTCGCAGGAGAGAATGGTCGGCGGCCGCAGTCCTGCGGCACGGATGCGATGCAGCGCCTCGACGAGAAAGCCGACGGCGCTGCGCGGCGTCGCCGGATGAGCGAGGTCGTGGACGATCTCGGGATGCGCGAGATCAAGGCGGCCGTCCGGCGCCAGGCAATAGCCCTTTTCCGTCACGGTGATGGTCACAAGCCGCGTGGCGGACGCCGTAAGCGCGTCAAGGACCGCCGCGGGATTCTCGGGGGCGACGAGCACCTGCTTGACGCTGCCGACGATCCGGAAATCAGTGCGAGCCCCGTCGCGCTGAATGAGCGTGTAGAGGCCGTCCTGAGGCGCCAACGCGTCACGCACCGATGGGCTGCGCAGGCTGACGCCGATGATGCCGTAGGGGCCGAAGCGCCGCTCGAGCAGATCCTCGACATAGACGGCCTGGTGCGCACGGTGAAAGGCGCCGATGCCGATATGGACGATTCCCGCCGTGAGCTCCGCCCGGTCATAACGCGGACGCGCGACATGGAGCGGTGCCGCGGCGAGGCTGCGCGCGCCGAGGCGAGGCCGCCCCTCGCTTGCGCGCCGGGCTTGCGGGGCGGCCGTCACAGCTTATAGGCCTTCTTGACGAGGTTATAGGCGAGGTCCACCGCTACCTCGCGCGCCTCGTCCTCGTCGAGGCGGTGGTCGGCGACAAGCTCGGCGAGATAGGCGCAATCCACGCGCCGCGCCACATCGTGGCGCGCCGGGATGGAGAGGAAGGCGCGCGTGTCGTCGTTGAAGCCGACGGTGTTGTAGAAGCCGGCGGTCTCCGTTACCGCCTGGCGATAGCGCCTCATGCCCTCGGGGCTGTCATAGAACCACCAGGCGGGACCGAGCTTGAGGGCGGGATAGACCCCCGCGAGCGGCGCCAGCTCGCGGGCGTAGCTCGTCTCGTCGAGGGTGAAGAGGATGATGCTGAGATTGCGCTCGGTGCCGAAGCGGCCGAGCAGCGGCTTCAAGGCGTGCACGTAATCGGTCGCCATGGGGATATCGAAGCCCTTGTCGCGGCCGAAGGCACGATGGATCGCCGGGCTATGGTTGCGGAACGAGCCCGGATGAATCTGCATCACCAGCCCGTCCTCGAGGCTCATCTGCGCCATCTCGGTCAGCATCTGCGCGCGGAAGAGCTCGGCCTCGGCCGCGGTGCAGCCGCCGCGGCGGATCTTGTCGAAGAGGGCTTCCGCCTCCCGTGCCGGAAGATCGGCGGTCCGCGCAGTGGGATGGCCGTGATCGGTCGAGGTGGCGCCCATTGCTATGAAGAATTGGCGCCGCTCCGCCAGCGCCTCGAGATAGCCCGTCCAGGTCGCGGTGTCCTTGCCGGTGATCGCGCCGAGCTTGGCGAGATTGTCCGAGAAGCCGTCGAATTCCGGATCGACCACCGGATCGGGCCGATAGGCGGTGACGACACGCCCGCGCCACCCGCTCGCCTTGAGCCGCTTGTGGTGCTGGAGCGGATCGAGAGGGGACTCGGTCGTGGCGAGGACCTCGATATTGAAGCGCTCGAAGAGCGCGCGGGGGCGGAACTCCGGCCGCGCCAGGCAGGCTTCGAGATGATCGTAGATCGCATCCGCCGTCGCGGCGGAAAGCCGCTCCTCGACGCCGAAAACCTCGACCAGCGCGTGCTCGAACCAGAGCCGCGACGGCGTGCCTCTGAAGAGATGGAAATTCTCGGCGAAGAGGCGCCAGATCCGTCGCGGCTCCGCCTCGACCGGCCCGCCGTCGCTGCGCGGCACGCCCAGGCTTTCCAGGGGAATGCCCTGGCTGAACAGCATGCGAAAAATGTAGTGGTCGGGAACGATGAAGAGTGTCGCCGGATCGGGAAAGGGCTCGTTCTCGGCGAACCAGGCCGGATTCGTGTGGCCGTGGGGGCTCACGATGGGCAGGTCGCGCACTTCCGCATAGAGCCGGCGCGCAATCGCGCGCGCTTCCGTCCCCGGCGGGAAGAGACGGTCGGGATGCAGGCGCAAGGCCGATCGGCGCGTGCTTCTCAGCGTCGCTTCCATGGCATTTGTTGCGGCAATCGGGTCAACGGGTGATTTCGCGGCGCGGCAGAGCGGATGCTCGCACAGCGTTGAACGCACCGCTGCAGCCCGCGGTGTGGCACCCGTGACACGGCAATTGTCGTCCTCCCGGTTTTATGCTCTTCTGGTCAGGTGGTAAGGCCAGTACTTAACAAGCCGCCGGCGCCTTGTCAAACGGGTGATGACGATGGGAGTGTGCAGTCAGGCGCGGACGACGTGGCTGGCCCAGCGCAGCCGGGTCGCCGGCCGCCATGTCGGAACAAGGGCGTCGCGGTGGACGTTTATAATGCGCCTCGGGCGCGATCCAGGAAGGTAAAGATCGGGGCGCGGCCGCGACAGGGATGTAATTTCGACGAGGCGGCGAGGCTTGTCGCCGATGTTGGCTTTCCGCTTCGCGAAATCGTAGTAATATGCTGAGGACGCAACGGGAGAGGGAGTAGCCGCTTGGCAAGGCTCGGATCCAAATGAGGGTCGATAACGACCCCACGGGGCTCCCGTTTCCGGCACAGGCATAGAAACTCCAGGGAGGCAAATGCCATGGGTGTGACACGACGGAGAGTAATCAAGACGGCGGCACTGGCGACAGCGTCGGTGGTCGCAGCGCCTTTCGTGCGCGGCGCCTATGCGGCAGGCAAGCTATCGCTCGGCTGCTGGGACCACTGGGTCCCCGGCGCCAATGCGACCTTCACCAAGCTCTGCAATGAGTGGGGCGCCAAGAATCACGTCGAGATCCAGATCGACTACATCACCTCGCAAGGCGAGAAGGACAAGCTGACCGCGGCGGCGGAGGCCCAGGCGGGCGCCGGCCACGACATCATGACGCACCGCGACTGGAACATCACGGTGCATCGCCGGGTGCTCGAGCCGATCAGCGACGTCGTCGACGGCCTGGTCAAGCAATACGGCCCGATCAGCCCGGTCGCCGAGTATCTCGCCAAGCATGGCGGCACCTGGTACGGCGTGCCGACGACCTGCGGCAGCCAGGTCAAGCCCTGCTGCTCGCGCATCGATCTCTATAAGAAGTATTGTGACCTCGACGTCACCAAGATCTTCCCGGGCCCGGGCCAGCCGCGCGACCAGAAGTTGATCGATACCTGGACCTGGGATCTCTATCTCTCGACCGCCGAGAAGCTCTTCAAGGGCGGCTATCCGGTCGGCCTGCCGATGGGCCAGACCAGCGACGCGATCGACTGGACGGGCGCCCTCTTCAAGTCCTTCGGCTCGGTGATGATCGACGAGAAGGATCAGATCAAGGTCGACTCGCCCGAGACGCGGCAGGCCCTCGAGTTCATGACCAAGCTGATGGCGGTGAACCCGCCCGAGGTCTACGCCTGGGACGATGCCGGCAACAACCGGTGGCTCATCTCGGGCAAGGGCTCCGGCATCATGAATCCGCCGAGCGCCTGGACCGTCGCCGTGCGCGACAACCCCAAGGTGGGCGAGCAGTGCTGGACTCATGCGATGCCGCGCGGGCCCAAGGGCCGCTTCGTCGGTCAGCTTCCGATCTTCTACGGTATCTGGAACTTCTCGAAGAACAAGAGCGCGGCCAAGGACCTTCTCACCTTCGTCTCGCAGAAGGACTCCTCGCGCCAGCTCGTCGCCGCGTCCAACGGCTACGATCTGCCGTCCTTCAAGAGCTTCTACGATTTCGATACCTGGAAGGAAGTCAAGCCGCCGCCGGGGACCGTCTACAACTATCCGCCCCGCGACGACGAGGAGACCAGCATGGCCGGCTGGCCGGCGCGGCCGGATGTGGGCGCCCAGATCTACAACCAGGCGCTCCAGACGGTGATGGTCTCGAAGGTGACCCAGGGCAAGCAGAAGATCGACGACGTCATCAAATGGGCGTCGAACGAGCTCGAAGGCTATCTCCGCACCTAGTCGCGGATGCGGGAGTCGGGATTGAGGCTGGGAGGGCGCGCTCCGCGCGGAGCGCGCACCTCCGGGCCGTCGATGGACGGCCGGCCGCCGGCTGGTCGAATGAGAGCCGGCGCAACAGCAGGACGTAGGCACCATGGTTGACGCAGTTCGCGAGTCTGTGAGCGTACCGACGCCGTCGGGCGCCGTGCCGGCGGCGCGCCGCGGGCGAAGCGGGCTCCGCCGCATGATGGGGCGGCGCTCCACCATCGCCTTCCTCATGTGCCTGCCGTTGCTCTTGATCATCGCCTTCCTGGTCGTCTATCCGGCGGGCTACTCGATCTATCTCTCGACCCTCAACAAGTCGCAGACCAAGTTCCTCGGCCTCGGCAATTTCAGCTTTCTGCTCAGCCGCAACACCTTCTGGATGGTGGTCGAGCAATCGACGATCTTCGCGGTCAGCGCCGTGTTCTTCAAGGCGGTGATCGGCCTCATCACCGCGCATCTGGTCAACAACCTGCCGAGCAAGGGTCAGCGCAAGTGGCGCGGCATGCTGCTGGTGCCCTGGGTGATGCCGCTGGCGCTCTCCACCCTCGGCTGGTGGTGGATGTTCGATCCGACCCACAGCGCCTTCAACTGGATCATCCGCTCTCTCGGCGGAACCGAGATCCCGTGGCTCAGCGATCCTTACTGGGCGCGCTTCTGCGTCATCCTCGTGAATGTCTGGTACGGCGCGCCGTTCTTCCTCATCATGTATCTCGCGGCGTTGAAATCGGTGCCCGAGCAGCTCTACGAGGCCGCGGCCATCGACGGCGCCAATGCCTGGCAGCGCTTCATCCACGTCACCCTGCCGATGATGCGCAACATCATTGCCATCACCGTGCTGTTCTCGCTGATCGTCACCTTCGCCAATTTCGACATCGTGCAGATCATGACGGCGGGCGGGCCGCGCGACATGACCCACGTCTTCGCCACCTATGCCTTCCTGGAAGGCATCCGCGTTGGCGACATTCCGCTCGGCGCCTCGGTCTCGCTCTTCATGTTCCCCATCCTCGGCATCGCCGCCGTCTTCATCCTGCGCGGGGTGCGCAGGCGCGTAAGGGAGATCTGATGACCGCGAGCACCGTCGTCGTCGGCTCGCAGCGCCGGATCGGCCTGCGCGCCAGCCTCAAGCGCAATCGGCGCTGGGCCTTGATCCTGTCCTATGCCTTCCTGATCCTCTTCGCGATCTTCTTCCTCACGCCGCCCTATTACATGATTGTCACCTCGCTCAAATCGAACGCCGAGGTGGCGCGGATGGCGACGAGCCCCTGGATCATCGCCGACGGGGTGACCCTCGAGCACTTCAAGACGCTGCTCTTCCAGACGGATTTTCCCATCTACTTCAAGAACACCGTGATCGTCACCCTGTGCGTCGTGGCGATCACCATGGTGGTGAGCGTGCTCGCTGCCTTCTCGCTTGCGCGCATGAAGTTCTGGGGCTCGGGGATGCTCGCGACGGGCATCTTCCTCACCTATCTCATTCCCGATTCGCTGCTCTTCATCCCGCTCTTCCAGATCGTGCGCGGGCTCGGCCTCCTCAATAATTTCTGGGGCATGGTGCTGGTCTATCCGACGCTCACGGTGCCGTTCTGCACCTGGATCATGATCGGCTATTTCTCCAGCATCCCGAAAGAGCTCGACGAGGCGGCGGTGATCGACGGTGCCAATCACATGCAGATGCTGTTCAAGATTTTCATACCCGTGGCGCTGCCGGGAATCATCGCGGCGATGATCTTCGCCTTCACCGTCTCCTGGGCCGAGTTCGTCTATCCGATGGCCTTCCTCTATAGCTCCGGCCAGCAGGTGCTGACGGTCGGGACGGTGACCAGCCTGATCCGCGCCGACGTCTATCAATGGGGCATGCTGATGGCGGGCTGCCTGCTTGCCGCAGCACCTCCGCTCGTCATCTACGCTTTCCTCATGGACTATTACATCGCCGGCCTGACGGCGGGCGCCACCAAGGGATGATCCGAGACGGAAACGAGAACGGCCGCGCGTGAAAGCGGCGCGTCAAGACGGAACAGGAGCGTTACGCATGGCTGAAGTTGCCCTTCGCAGGGTCGTGAAGGCTTTCGACGAAGTTCAGGCCGTCCGCGGCATCGATCTCGACATCGCCGACAAGGAGTTCGTCGTGCTGGTGGGGCCGTCGGGCTGCGGCAAGAGCACGACCTTGCGCATGATCGCGGGGCTCGAGGAGGCCAATTCGGGCGACATCCTCATCGGCGGCGAGCTGGTCAACGACGTGCCGCCCAAGGACCGGGACATCGCCATGGTGTTCCAGAACTACGCGCTCTACCCGCACATGACCGTCTACGAGAACATGTCGTTCGGGCTTCGCCTCAAGAAGTTCCCCAAGGCCGAGATCAAGCAGCGCGTCGAGAACGCGGCGCGCATCCTCGACATCACCGAGCTCCTCGACCGCCGGCCCAAGCAGCTCTCGGGCGGCCAGCGCCAGCGCGTCGCCATGGGCCGCGCCATCGTGCGCAATCCCAAGGTGTTCCTCTTCGACGAGCCGCTCTCGAATCTCGACGCCAAGCTGCGGGTGCAGATGCGCACCGAGATCAAGCGCGTGCATCAGAAGGTCAAGACCACGACGGTCTACGTCACCCACGACCAGGTCGAGGCGATGACCTTGGCCGATCGGGTGGTGGTGATGAATGGCGGCCGCATCGAGCAGATCGCGGCGCCCAACGAGCTCTATCACAAGCCGAAGACCCGCTTCGTCGCCGGCTTCATCGGCTCGCCGGCGATGAATTTCCTACCCTGTAATCTCGTCGTGAACGGGGACGCGCTGAGCGTTCGCTTGAGCGACAAGCTGACTTTGCCGATCCCGGCCGACCGCACCGAACGCTATAAGCCCTATGCTCGCAGTGATCTTGTCTTCGGCTTGAGGCCCGAGCACATCACCGAATCTCGCGGCGCCGAGAAGCCGGGGCAGGTGGAGTTCTCCATGCAGATCGACGTGGTCGAGCCGATGGGCATGGAGACGCTGGTCTACTACACGGTGAACGGCACCGAGGTCTGCGCCCGCGTGGCGCCCCATGCGGCACCTCCCGCCGGCGGCACGATGCGGCTCCTCGCCGATCTCAACCATATGCACCTGATCGATACCAAATCGGATCTCGTGCTGTAGTGCGCTTCCCCCGCGGCCGGCTCAGCCGGCCTCGGGCTCCGGCTCCGGCTCGAGGGTGAAGAGCTCCTGCGGCCGCCCGACGCCGCGCAGCGCGTAGCGCCCGACCGAGACGATGCGCCCGCGCTCCTCACCCGCCGCAGCGACGAAGGCATCGGAGAGGAGGACCTCCTGGTCCGCCGAGCGGCACATCGCGGCGATGCGGCTCACCTCGTTCACGGCGGGGCCGACCACCGTAAAGTCGAGGCGGTCTTTGCTGCCGACATTGCCGTAGAACACCTCGCCGACGTGGAGGCCGAGATACATGTGGGTGGTGGGAAGGCCGCCCTGGGCGCGGCGGCGGTTGAGCTCGTCGATGTTGCGGCGGGCCGCCGAGGCGGCGGCAAGCGCAGCATTGCAGGCGCGCTGGCGCTCCTCGGCGCGGAAGATGGCGAGGATGCCGTCGCCCATCAGCTTGAGCACGTCGCCGCCTGCATCGTGGATCGCCGAGATCACCGCCTCGGCGTAATCGTTGAGCAGCGGAATGATCTGCTCGGGCGGTGCCGTGTCGGTAATCCGGGTATAGCCGCGGAGATCGCTGAACCAGAGCACGGCGCCGATCCGCTCGGCGATGCCGCGCATGATGCGGCCGCTCAAGACGCGCCGCCCGGCATCGCGCCCGAGATAGGTCTCGACCAGCGTGCCAGCGATCTGGCCGAGCGAGACGCATTTGACCGCCAAGGCGAGCGACGGCGCCAGCGCGCGAATCGCCGCGAGATGCGCCTCCTCGAAGCCGGCCGGCGCCGCGGTGGCCCAGGATGTCATGACGCAGTCCATCTCGCCGATCACGCCGCCCTCGCTGAAGCGCGTCACGATTCCGATGTAGTCGGTCATGCCGGCGTCGCGCAGCTCCACGAAGATCGGGAAGTCGTAAGGCGATTCGCCGTCAAGGCGGCAATGCAGCATCGACTCGCCCGATTGCAGGAGATGGTAGAACGGGCTGCTCCGCCAGGCGACCGCCGCCGGGCCTTCCTCGTTCGAGCGGCCATATTCCGAGACGGTGGTCACCGCCTCACCCTGCTGCCAGCGGACCACGCGGCCCTCATAGACGGGGTGCAGGGTATCGACGACGAGCTGGACTCGGCCGAGCGGCAGGCCGGCGGCGACAACGCGCTCGCAGAAGCCCTCAAGCAGATCCCGCTCGGAACGGCCTGCCAATCCTGCTTCGGTAAGCCAGGCAACGAGCTCGGTCGTACGCGCGTCGTGCATGAGCCCATTATGGCGTCCCCGGCGCGCGAAATCAGCAGCCGATCGGCGACGAGGCGATGCGGTGCATCGGGGCCTTGCGCGAAGGCCGGATTTGCCGAACACTCCTTGGCGGCGAATCGCAATCGATCGCCGCGACTGAAGGGGAGGAAGAGATGGCCGTCATCGACGAGCACCACCGGAATCGCATGCGCGCCACGCGCGCTCTTCGCCGTCGCCTGTGCAGCGCGGCCGCGGCGACCGGCCTCGCGGCTGCCGCCTTGGCGCTGCTGCTGCCGGGTACTTCGGCCTGGTCGAAGGCGAAAGAGCCGCCCGCCTGCGCCGCGATCACGTTCCGGCCGCTGCCCCAGGGCCTCAACGACGGCGACCAGGATGCCGGCCTCTACAAGTCCCGCTTCGGCCGCATCGTCGTGAAGGGGACGGTCAAGGGCGGCCAGGTCGAAACCTATTTCGTCACCCTCAACGGCGCGCGCCCCGCCGAGGCGGCAAGCCTGCCCAAGAGCGTCGCGACCTGTGCTGCGGCCAAGCACTTGCCGGCGCCGGGCAAGGCCGCCGGCGCCTGCACGGGGGATCATCTCCGGGTGCTGGTCGATCATTCCGGCGACAAGCGCTACATTCTTCTCTACGCTCACCAGTCGGGCGGCTGGGAGCTCTGCAGCGCCGGCACGGCCTGATCGGCGGCGGTCACGGGCAGCGCCCGTGGCACCGATGATCGGCAGAGAGAGGGACGAGCCCTGATGACAGGGTCGCGGAAGAGGGTCGGCGTCATCGGCGCCGGGATCGTCGGGATCGCCACGGCGAGCTATCTTCAGCGCGACGGGCACGAGGTCTTCGTCGTCGACCCCGACCCGCCGGGCCGCGGTGCCTCCTTCGGCAATGCCGGCTGCTTCAATTCCTCCTCGATCGTGCCCATGGCCATGCCGGGGACCCTGCGCAAGGTGCCGGGCTGGCTTCGCGATCCTTTGGGACCGCTGGCAATCCGCTGGCGCTATCTGCCGACCCTCGCCCCGTGGCTCATCCGCTTCATTCGCGCCGGAACCCCAGGGCGGGTCGAAGCCCAGGCGCGCGCCCTGGCCGGGCTCCTGGGCCCATGCCTGGAGGCGCTCGCGCCGCTGGTGAAGGAGGCCGGCGCTCAGGACCTCGTCCGCCGCCTCGGCCATCTCGTGGTCTATCGCTCCGACGGGGCGCTGGCCAAGGATCACGCGGCGCTCGAGCTGCGCCGGCGCAACGGCATCACTTGGGAAACCCTCGATGCCGACGCGCTGCGCCAGTTCGATCCCGCGCTCTCGCGCGACTATACCCGCGGCGTCCTCTTCACCGCGAACGGGCACACGGTTGATCCCCAGGGGCTGGTCGCCAGGCTCGCCGAGGCCTTCCAGCGCCGCGGCGGCACGCTCCACGCCACCCGCGCGCTCGGCTTCGCTCTCGACGGCGCGCGACTGCGCGCCATCCGCACCGAGGCGGGAGAGCTGCCGGCGGATGCCGCGGTGGTGGCGGCGGGCGCCTATTCCAAGCGCCTGGCTGCGGCCCTCGGTGATGATGTGCCGCTCGAGACCGAGCGCGGCTATCACCTGATGATTCGCGACCCGGAAGTCGCACCGCGCGTGCCCACCAACGATGCCGAGGGCAAGTTCGTCGTCACGCCAATGGCGAGCGGGCTGCGTTTCGCGGGCACGGTCGAGCTGGCCGGGCTTAAGGCGGCGCCGGATTGGCGTCGCGCCCATATGCTGCTCACGCAAGGCCGCCGCCTCTTTCCCGGCCTCGCCGCGCATTATTCGCCGGCGCGCCTCTCCGTTTGGATGGGCCACCGGCCGAGCCTGCCCGATTCCCTGCCGGTGCTCGGCCCGTCGCGCCGCTCCCCGGACGTGCTCTATGCCTTCGGCCATGGCCATGTCGGCATGACCGGGGCGCCGATGACGGGGAGGGTGATCGCGGCACTCGTCGCGGGCCGGCCCGCCGGCCTCGACCTCGCGCCTTTCCGGCCCGGCCGCTTCGCTTAGAATGGGGCCGTGATTTTTAGCGCTGCGCCCGTGGGGCGCGGCAAGGGAGTCGGATGGCAGAGCCACTCCTCGAATATCGGCATGTCGGGATGAGCTATGGCGACTTCCGCGCGCTGCACGATATCAGCGAGCGAGTCTATAAGCGCGAATGCGTGGTGATCTGCGGGCCGAGCGGCTCGGGGAAAAGCTCGCTCCTCCGCTGCACCAACGGGCTCGAGCGGTTCCAGGAGGGCGACATCGTCGTCGACGGCACGAGCTTGCGCGGTTGCCGCGATCTGCCGCGCCTGCGCGCGCGCATCGGCATGGTGTTCCAGCAATTCGACCTCTACCCCCACATGACCTGCCTCAGGAACCTGACGCTGGCCCCGATGAAGGTCCTGGGCTGGTCCCGGGCCGCGGCGGAGGCGAAGGCCGAGGCGCTGCTGGAGCGCTTCGGCATCCGCGACCAGGCGCGCAAATACCCGGCGGAGCTCTCGGGCGGCCAGCAGCAGCGCGTGGCGATCTGCCGCTCGCTGATCCTCGAGCCCAAGCTGATGATGTTCGACGAGCCGACCTCCGCCCTCGATCCCGAGATGGTCGGCGAGGTGCTCCAGGTCATCCGCGACCTCGCCTGCGACGGGATGACGATGCTGATCGTCACCCACGAGATGCGCTTCGCCCGCGACGTGGCCGACCGCGTCCTCTTCATGGCGGAGGGGCGCATCCTCGATCGCGGCGACGGCGCGAGCTTCTTCGCGCAGCCGAGCCATCCGCGGACGAGGCAGTTCCTGGCGCGGATCGGCGGTAGCTGACTCCGCCGCCCGGCGAAGGCTCGGCGGATATGAATATTGAACGGGAGGCTCACATGACAAAGCGAAAAGACAGCAACACGGCGGCACCGGCAGGAATGGTGAGCCGGCGGCGATTCGTCGCCTCGGCCGGGCTCGGTCTCGGGGCTCTGGCGATGCCGGGGGCCGCGCGGGCTCAAGGGGCGACCGGCAGCGAGGACACGCTCGATCGGATCAAGCGCACCGGCGTCTTCAACCTCGGCGCCCGCGAGGCGACGCCGCCTTACGGCTACAAGGACGCCGCGGGCAAATATGTGGGCTTCGCGACGGAGATCGCCCAGGCCATCCACGCCAATGTCGAGAAGGCGCTGGGAAGCTCGATCAAGCTCAACTACATCCCGGTGACGAGCGAGACGCGCATTCCCCTGCTGCAGAACGGCACCATCGACATGGAGGCGGGTGCCACGGTCGTCACCCAGGCGCGCGTCGAGGTCGTCGACTTCTCCGTGCCCGACTTCCTCACCGCGACCGAGGTGCTGGTGCCGGCGGACAGCCCGATCAAGTCCCTTGCCGACCTTGCGGGCAAGCGGATCGGCGTTCCCCAGGGCGGGCTCGAGGAGGCGGCCTATCGCGAGCTCAACGCGAAGGGGAGGCTCAAGCCGCCGGTCACGACCGTCGGCTTCCCCGACCATCCCCAGGGCTTCACCGCACTGCAAACGGGCTCCATCGACGCCTATAGCTCCGACGGACCCATCCTCTATGGCATGAAGGACAAGGCGGCGGACAAGGCGAAATGGCGGGTCTTCGATCCCGGGATCAACACCTTCCTGCAAGCCTTTCCGCTGCGGCCCGAGAGCTCGAAATTCAAGCGCATCGTCGACCTCACCATCGTGCGGCTCTGCGCGAGCGGCGGCTGGGACAAGCTCTACGAGAAATATTTCGGCCCGCAGGGCGTGGCGCCGTTTCCCCAGACGGAGGCTCTCAAGACGCTCGTCGTCATGAACGCCTGGCCGCCGCGCTGAGCGGCGCGAGGGCGCGCGCATGCCGGCGGGACTCGATTGGTCGGTGCTGTGGCGCGAGCCCTATGGCGAGATGGTGCTGAATGCGGTGCTGACGACGATCGAGCTTTCCCTCGCCTCGTGGGTCCTGGCGCTCGTCATTGGCACCCTTGCCGGCCTCGCGCGCGAATCGCCCCATCGCAGCGTCCGCCTTCTCGCGGCAGCTCATGTCGAGATCTTCCGCAACATCCCGCTCCTGGTGCAGCTCTTCTTCGTCTATTACGTGCTGCCGCGCCTCCTGCCGATGCCCCTGCGGCGGGAGCTCTTCCATCTCGGCTGGGAGATGGGCAGCGCCATCCTCACGCTCTCGCTCTATACCTCGGCGAAAGTCGCCGAGCATGTGCGCGCCGGGCTCAATGCGGTGAGCCGCCAGGTGCGATGGGGCGCTCTCTCGACCGGGCTCACCTGGTGGCAGGCGCAGCGCTATGTCATCGCGCCCCTCCTGCTGCGCGTCATCGTGCCGAGCCTCACCTCCGAATTCGTCACGGTCTTCAAGAGCTCGTCCCTGGCGATGACCGTCGGCGTGGTCGAGACCTCCTATCTCACCCAGGAGATCGGCTTCCAGACCTTCCATTGGATCGAGTCCAATACCCTCGGCACGGGCGTCTATCTCGCCTGCGCCTGGAGCGTCGCGGGGATCATGGCCGTCGTGGAGCGCCACACGCGCGTGCCGGGCTTCCTTCGCCGCGGGAGCGGGCAGGGATGATAGCGCTTCTCGACAATCTGGGCACGCTCCTCTTCGCCTTCGTCGTCTACAACCTGCGCCTCACGATCAGCGCCGTCGCCATCGCGCTGCCGATCGCCTGCCTCTTCGCGGTGGGGCGCCTCTCGCGCTTTCCTCTCGTCCATTATCCCGTCACCGCTTACGTGAATGTCCTGCGCAGCAGCCCGCTCCTCATGATCATGTTCTGGGCGTATTACACGGGACCGATGATCACCGGCCGCCCGAGCTCGGCCTACGACGCCGCGCTCGTGGCGCTCGCCGCCTTCGAGGTCGCCTATTTCACCGAGATCGTGCGCGCGGGCATCCAATCCATCGCCGTGGGGCAGCGACTCGCCGGCCTCGCCACGGGGCTGACGCCGGCTCAGGTGACGGTCTTCATCATCCTGCCCCAGGCGCTCCGCCGCATGGTGCCGTCGCTCCTGACCCAGAGCATCATCGCGTTTCAGGATTCGACGATCGCCAGCATCATCGGCGTCTCCGACGTGTTTCAATCCACCAACATCATCAACGCCCGGGAGCAGCGGCCGATCGCGCTCTACACGGCGCTCGCGGTCATGTATTTCGTCATCTGCTTCGCCCTGAGCCGCTGGGTACGCCGGCTCGAGGCGCGCACGGCGCGCCGCATCGCCGGGACGGCTTAGGGATAAAGGATCCCTCAGCCGCGCCGCGCCGCCTCGATCGCGGCGACGTCAATTTTCTTCATCTCCATCATCGCTTCAAATGCGCGCCTTGCTTCATCGCCGCCGGCAGCGAGCGCCTCGGTCAGCACGCGCGGCGTGATTTGCCAGGAGACGCCCCATTTGTCCTTGCACCAACCACACGCGCTTTCCTGGCCGCCATTGCCGACGATGGCGTTCCAGTAGCGGTCGGTCTCCTGCTGATCATCAGTGGCGATCTGGAACGAGAAGGCTTCGTTATGCTTGAACGCGGGGCCGCCATTGAGGCCGAGACAGGGGATGCCGGCGACGGTGAACTCGACCGTCAGCACATCGCCCGCCTTGCCGGACGGGTAGTCGCTGGGAGCGCGGTGGATGGCGCCCACCGAGCTGTTGGGAAACGTCGCAGCATAGAAGCGGGCTGCAGCCTCTGCGTCCTTGTCGTACCATAGGCAGATCGTGTTCTTGGCAATCGCCATTGCGTATCCTCTCGCTTTTGAAGCCAATTCCGGCCCGATTTCCCGCCCACGCGGAGGCGGTCGACAATCCCAACGGAGCGCCACGAATATCGAATTCGCTCGCGCCGTCTGACGCTCGGCCGGCAATGCCTGAACGGTTATAGCGGCATCGGGGTTGCCGCTTCCAGCAATAGGATAGGCAGCCTTATCGGACCCTCGTGGAGCGAATCCGACAGTTGCATCCGTTTTATTCGTCACCCCGGACAAGCCGTGCGGGAGCACGGCGCGATCCGGGGCCCATATGATGCCATTGCGCCATGGGCCCGGGCTTCCCCCGGATCAGGTCCGGGGTCGGCCGGGGCGACAGGGGGAATCGAAATGAGGGACGTTAATCACGAGCTTCCCTCGCGGCGGCGCAGGTGTCGCCGCGATCCCGGCTTGACGGCAGGCCGGCCGCAGATGAGATCGATTCCGGCGGCGGCCGTCGCCTCGAGAGCGGCGCGTTGCTCACCGGCGCGCGAGCGGAGCGCAAGCGTGTGGAGGACGGCCGCGGCGAGCCTCGCCAAGGCAGCGGAATCGGCATCGGCGCGGAGCTCACCCTGCCGCTGCGCCAAGCGGATGCGCGCCTCGATGGCCGCGTCAATCTCGCCGAGGGCTTCGGCCAGGGCCGCGCGCACCGCGGGATCGAGCACGGCCTCCGTCGCCGCCGTGCCGATCAGATAGCAGCCGCGCGCACCGTGCTCGCCGGAAAAATAGAGGGCGAGGGCCGTCGCGTAGAGGTGGCGGAGCGCCTCGCGGAGCGGGCGGTCCCCGGCGAGCGTCTCCTTGAGGGCGGCGCGCGCCGCCGCGCGATAGCGCTCCAGGGTCTCCAGATAGAGGGCGCGCTTGTCGCCGAAGGCGCCGTAAAGGCTCGGCCGATTCATTCCCGTCGCCGCGCTGAGATCGTCAAGGGAGGTCGCGGCGTAGCCCGCGTCCCAGAAGGTCTCCATCGCCCGCGCCAGGGCGGCGTCGGGATCGTAGGCGCGGGGGCGCCCCCGCCTCGGTACCAATTTTTGTACCATTCCGCAAAAAATCCTTGACCGCGACAATTTTATACGAGACGGTACAAAAAACAATCACTCAACCTGTCACCACGTCGTCGCTTGATCCTCGCGGTGACGGGGATGCGCTTCAACCGATCGCTTTGAAAGAACGATTCTATAGGAGGATGCCATGGAACTCTATTTTGCTCCGCTCGCCTGCTCGATGGCCACGCGGATCGCGCTCTACGAGGCCGGCGCGGTCGCCGATTACCACTATGTCGACCTGAAAGCGAAGCGCGTCGAGGACGGCACGGATTTCCTCGCCGTCAACCCGATGGGGCAGGTCCCGGTGCTGCGCCTCGACACGGGCGAGCTGCTCACCGAGAACCCGGCGGTGCTGCAATACGTCGCCGACCGCTATCCCGAGGCCGGGCTGGCGCCCGCAAGCGGATTGCCGCGCTACCGCTTGCAGCAATGGCTGAACTTCATCACCTCGGAGCTGCACAAGCGCGTCTTCACGCCGCTGCTCGACAGCAAGAGCCCGGAGGGAGCGAAGGCTTACGCGCGCGAGAAGGCGCCGCCGCGCTTCGCCCATCTCGCTGCCCATCTCGACGGCCGCGAGTTTCTGCTCGACCGTTTCACCGTCGCCGACGCCTATCTTGTGACGGTGCTCAATTGGGCGCGGCCGAGCGGGCTCGATCTCTCGTCCTGGCCGGCCGTGCTGGCCTATTTCCGCCGCATGCAGGAGCGGCCGAGCGTCGCCAAGGCCTTCGCCGAGGAGTTGGCGCTCTACAAGGAGGAGCAAGCGCGTCGCAGCGCGGCGTGACGACGCCGTATCGCGACCCGGGGCTAGGGATTGGCGGCCGGTGTCGTTTGCTGGTCTGACGGCGTCGATGGTGCGTTCCCAGGCGCCGGGCCCGGCGCCTGGGCGGGGGCGGGTGCCGAGGCCGCAGGCGCCGACACACTCGGCGTCGATGCCGGCGGCGACGGCGGGGATGTCGATGCCGAGGGTGTAGACGCTGCGTTTGCCGGCGCCGAATTCGAGGCCGGCGGATTCGCAGCGGAGGGCGTCTCGGCCGGTGTCGCTGCACTGGGTGCCGGCGTGGCCGCGCTCGACGGCGTCAACGGAATCGGCTGGGAAACGGCTTGGGGTGTCCCGACCGGGCTGGGAAGCCCCAGCACGCCGGTCACGGCCGGCAGCGCCCCGGCCGGGGTCGCGGGAACGGTCTTCGGAATCGTCGCGGCCGGCGTCGCCGGTGCGGCGCCTGGCGCCGGGCTCGACGGCGGCTGCGCACCCGAGGCCGGCGCGGTCACGGCCGCCGCCGGCGGCGTCGCGCTGGTTGCGGCGGCCTTGCTCTTCTCTTTCTCTTTTTCCTTGTCGTTGTCCTCGGCCTTCTTTCCCGTAGAGGGCGTTGCGGGCTCGTTCACCGTCACCGAGTAGTCGGGGACGATGCGCGCCTGATCGCCGGTGATGACGAGGACCTTCTGTCCGACCGGGATGGGCTCGGGCTCGCGCTGAGTGACCGAGAGCAGGTCGCCATTGGGCTTGCGCACGATGTATTCCCAGCCCGTGGTATCGCCGGTCGCGTGCTCGATCGTGGTGCCGACGACGCTGCCCACCAACGTGCCGCCGACGCCGCCCAGTGCGGAATAAATGCCGCCCGAATCGGCCTGCGCGCCGAGGATTCCACCGGCCGCACCGCCGGCCACGGCGCCGACGGTGCCGTTGGCGCTGATCTCGACCTGGCGGAAGCCGATGACGACGCCCGGCTCGACCTTGTTGGCCTTCTGCACGGCGCTGCTGCTATAGGTGTTCGGCGAGTAATCGGGCGAGCAGGCGAAAAGCGCGGCCACCGCCGCCGCGGACAGACAGAGCTTGGCGAGACGCAGCAAGAGGACACCCCCTCGGAAGCTGCGCGCTAGATATGAAATCGGCTCCGGGGTGTCACGGGACATTTTTGTGGTGGAATTTGGGCAGTCTCGCCACATTTGCGCGGTCGAGCAGGTGCGCAGAGCGTGATCTCACTCCGCCGCGCGCCAAATGCCGGTCCGCTCGGTGGTCGGCGCATAATCGATGAAGGCGCCGCGCAGGGGAAACGCGCCGCGGCGGCGCCAGCCGCGCGCGAGACGAAAACGCCACAAGCGCTCCGCGCCCTCGATGCGGCGCGCAGCCTCGCCGCTCCAGTCGATTTCCACCGTTCCTTGCAATTGCAGCAGGTCGCCGCGCGCGAAATCGATGAAGAGCAGTGATCCGCGCGGCTCGCCGAGAAGATTGCCGAGGGTGTTGAAATAGCGGTTGCCGCGGAAATCGGGAATGACGAGCGCATCGCCGTCGAGATGGGCGAAGCCGGGCCGGCCGCCGCGATGGGAGATATCGGCGCCTCCCGCGGCGCCGCTCTCCGGGCGCGCCTTGCTCGCGACGAGCAAGGTATCGGCCTTCGCGATCAGCCGCCGCGTCTCGTCGTCGAAGGCGGCAAAGGATTCCGCATCGCTCGGCATGGCGGATGCCGGTTGCATGTCGCGGCGCTGGATGTATTGCGGGCAATTGCCGAAGCTCTGCCGCACGGCGACGGTGAGGCCGGCTGCATCCAGGGCGGCGATCCGTCCATTGGCGCGATTGCGCCGCCGCGTGCCGAAATCGATGCCGAGGACGCCGATCTCGCGCCCGAGAGTGAAGCCCGCCGCGGCGGGATCGCTGCGATCCGGCAGCGCCTCGATGCGTAGGGTCACCGGGTCCGGGGAATGGACGAAGCCGGGCGCGCCGGTCAGCGCCGTCGCGATCGGCCAGCCCTCGTCGTCGATGGCGCCGATGAAGAGATAGGGCAGCAGCGCGAAGAAGCTGCGATGCTGGTCGGGCATGAAGCTCCGGATGCCGCCGCCGCTCGCGCCAGCGCCGGCAAGCGCCTGGGCGGCGAGCTCGTCTGCATGGAAGGGCGAAGGGATCATCGGTGTCTCAGCTCTTTTGCGGTATTGGGGACGCCGGCATCGCCTTGAATTTGGGCAGCGCCTCGATGCGGCGCAGCCAGGCCTGCACGGCGGGATAGGGGTCGAGAGCGATGCCGCCCTCGGGCGCATGGGCGACGTAGGAATAGCAGGCGAGGTCGGCGATCGTCGGATACTCGGCCGCCAGATAGCGGCGCTCGGCGAGATGCGCCTCCATGAAGCGCAGAAACCGCTCGGCGATCACGGCCGCCCGCGCGGGATCGCCCTCCATTCCCCATTGCGCCACCATGCGCGCCGTCGCCGGCCCGTACATCACCTCGCCCGCGGCGATCGAGAGCCAGCGCTGAACCCGGGACGCCGCAACGGGCTCCTCGGGTAGCCAGGGGCCTCCGGGCGCGTAACGCTTCGCGAGGTAGACCAGGATGGCGTTGCTATCGGCGAGCACCAGCTCGCCATCCTCCAGGACAGGGATCTGGCCCAGGGGATTGAGCCGGCGCCGGAACGCCTCGCTGCGCCTCACCTCGGCGGGCGCCGGCACGAGCCGGTAGGGCAGGCCGAGCATCAGCAGGAGCAGCTCGACCCGGTGGGTATGGCCGGAGAGCGGGGTGCCGTGGAGCGTGATATCGGGAGTGGTCATGGGGCCTCCTGAAAGCGAGGCGGCTATGTTATCGTTGCCAAATCCAATGAGAACTCGGCAAAATGGAAAGTCAGAATTTCGAGAATTGGAATAATCATGGATCGCCTCGACGAGCTGGCGATTTTCGTCGCGATCATCGACGCGGGGAGCCTCGCCGGCGCGGCCCGTCGCCTGCGCCGCTCGCCGCCGGCGGTGACCCGCGCTCTCGCGGCCCTCGAGGCCCGCATCGGCCTGCGCCTCGTCGAGCGCACGACGCGGCGCCTGTCGCCCACGGAAGCGGGTCGCAGCCTGGCGGAGCGGGCGAGGGCCCTCCTGACCGATTACGACATCGCGGTGACGGGCGTCGCCAGCGCGCCGCTGCGGGGCCTGTTGCGGGTGACGGCGCCGGTGCAGTTCGGCCGCCGCCATGTGGCGCCCGTGGTGACCGGATTCCTCGACGCCTTTCCCGAGATGCAGGTCGAGCTCGTGCTCAATGACCGCAATCTCGACCTCATCGAGGAAGGGCTCGACGTGGCGGTGCGGATCGGGCCGCTCTCGGATTCCGCCCTCGTGGTGCGGCGGGTGGGCTCCGTCCGCCGCGTCACTGTCGCCAGTCCCGCCTATCTCGCGCGGCGCGGCATCCCGCGGGCACCGTCGGAGCTCGTCCGTCACGACATCATCTTCGGGACCTCGCGCTCGGGGCTGCTGGAATGGCGCTTCGGCCCGTCGCCGCGTGGTTCCTTGGTGCGATTGGCGCCGCGGCTCCTCGTCAACGAGATCGAGGCGCAGCTCGTCGCCGCGCGGGCGGGACGGGGCATCGCGCGCGTCCTCTCCTATCAGGTCGCGGACGATCTCGCGGCGGGAACGCTGGTGCGCCTGTTGCGGGATTTCGAGCCGCCGCCCTTGCCGGTGCAGCTCGTCACCCAGAGTCGCAGCCAAAGAGCGCCGAAGGTGCAGGCCTTCCTCGACTACGCCGCGGAGGCGTTCCGCGGCTTGCCCGTCATCCGCCCGGAGGAGCGCAATTGAGCCGAGAAATCGGGCGTGTAGAGCCCCCTCACAAGAACCCGATCGACAGCCAGGGTGCTGCGGCGACGATGACGAGGGCGAGGAACAATGCCCCGAGATAGGGCCAGACGCGGCGCATGGAGTCGTCGGGGGAGACGCGGCCGATGACGCAAGCCGCGTAGAAGCCGACGCCGAAGGGCGGCGCGAAGAGGCCGAGGCCCATGGCGAGGATCACGACCATGGCGTAATGCACCTCGTGCACGCCGATGGCGCGCGCCACGGGAAAGAGGAGCGGGCCGAAGAGCACGATGGCGGGAATGCCCTCGAGCACGCTGCCGAGCACGACGAAGACAAGGATGGAGACGGCGAGGAAGCCCGCCTTGCCGCCGGGGGCGCCCGCCATGGTGGCGACGAGCTGGTGGGAGAAGCCGGATTGGGTCAGCGCCCAGGCCATCGCCGTCGCCGTGCCGATGATGAGGAGGATGGCCCCCGAGAGCGAGGCGGTCTCGATGAGGATCGGATAGAGCCGGCGCCAATCGAATTGGCGATAGACGCAGAGCCCGACGACGAAGGTGTAGACCACGCCGACGGTCGAGACCTCCGTCGCCGTCGCCACACCCTCCACCACCGCGGCGCGGATGACGAAGGGAAGGATCAGGGCCGGCAGGGCGACGATGAAGGCGCGCAGCACCTCGCCGCCGCGCGCGCGGCGGACATGGCTCAGATCCTCCTTGCGCGAGCGAAAGAAGCAGACGACGACAAGCGCGAGGGCGCCCACCGCCGCGGGGACCAGCCCGCCGGCGAAGAGCGCCGCGATGGAGACGCCGGTCACCGAGCCGATGGTGATGAGGACGAGGCTCGGTGGGATCGTCTCCGACATGGCCCCTGACGAGGAGAGCAGGGCCACGAGCTCGCCGGGTGCCGCACCCCGGCGCTTCATCTCCGGGAAGAGCACGGGAGCGATCGCCGCCATGTCGGCAGCCTTGGAGCCGGAGATGCCGGAGACGAGATACATGGCGCCGAGCAGCACGTAGGAGAGCCCGCCGCGCACATGGCCGAGGAGGGCGGCGAGGAAATCGACGAGGGCGCGCGCAAGGCCCGTCATCTCGATGAGGAGCCCCAGGAAGACGAAGAGCGGCACCGAGAGCAGCACCAGATTCGACATGCCCTCGTCCATGCGGCTAACCACGATGGTGAGGGGCACATGGGTCGCGAGGGCCAAATAGGAGAGGGTGGCGACGCCGAACGCGAAGGCGATGGGCACGGCGATGGCGACGCAGGCGGCGACCATGACGACGAAGAAGATGAGAAGATCGAAATTACCGAGCGCTAGGAGGAGCGGCTGCGCCAGGCGGAGCAGGGCGGCGATGGCGAGGACCACGACGATGGCGCCGAGGGCGTGGCGCCAGCTCGAGCGCTCGATCAGGCGCAACACGGCGATCACCAGCATCAGCAAGGCCGCGACGCCGATCGCCGCCACGCGATAGCCGTCATGGATCTCGAGCGCGGGCGTGGTGATCGCCCATTGACCCTCGAAATAGGCTTCGGCGGGGAGGACGATCTCGAGGACGAAGACGGCCACCACCATGGCGGCGACCGTCTCCCACCAGCGCCGCCAGGCCGGAGAGGCGACCGCGACGACGGCGGTGAGCCGCATATGGCCGTCGCGGCGCAGCGCGATCACGGCGCCGAGCATGGCGAGCCAGAGAAAGAGGATCGCCGCGAGCTCGTCGGACCAGGTGAGCGGCCGGTCGAAGACGTAGCGCGAGACGACGCCCGCGAAGAGTACCACCGTCTCCACGATGACGAGAACGGCGGCGGGGATCTCCGTCAGCCAGGCAAGAGCGCGGTCGAGGCGGGGGAAATGCAGCGCCGCCGGGGCTTCGCCCGCCGCTTCGGCCGCGAAGGCCGTGACGTCGCCACGCGCGGTCCGCTCCGCGGTCATCGTGCGACCGCGAAAACGACGTCGGGCGCTTTCTCCTGCCCGTCATTGCGAGCTCCCGAAGGGAGCGACGCAATCCAGCCTCTCGAATCCCTGGATTGCTTCGTCCCGCACGCTGCGCGTGCGTTCCTCGCAATGACGGCCGTCAGCGGCGGCCTCCCCGCTCTGTCACGCGAGCTGGCCGACATATTTCTCGAGGAGTCCCCAAGCCTCGTCGCCGTATTTGCCCTTCCATTCCTTGTAGAAGCCGGCCTTGCGCAGGGCGGCGCGGAAGGGCTCGGCGTCCGGCGCATTGAAGACCATGCCCTTGGACTTGAGCTCGCCCTGCAGCGAATCGTTGAGCTTCTTCACGTCGGCGCGCTCGCCGAGGGCCGCCGCGTTGAAATTCTTCGCGGCGATCTCGCGCAGATTGGCGGGCAGCTTGGTCCAGGCCAGCTTGTTGGCGAGGAACCAGAAGCCGTCCCACATGTGATTGGTGAGGGAGCAGTATTTCTGCACCTCGTAGAGCTTGGCCGTCTGGATGATGGCGAGCGGGTTCTCCTGGCCCTCGACCACGTGGGTCTGGAGGGCGGAATAGACCTCGCTGAAATTGATGCTGGCCGGCGAGGCGTCGAAGGCCTTGAACATCGAGGTCCAGAGCGGGCTCACCGGCACGCGGATCTTGAAGCCCTTGAGGTCGTTGGGGGTATTGATCGGATGCGTGCTCGAGGTGATCTCGCGATAGCCGTTGTCCCAGATCTTCTCGAGGGCGACGAGATTGGCCTTGTCAATGGCGCCGCGGATATGGGCGCCGAGCGCGCCATCCATGGCGGCCCAGACCTGGTCGTAGTCCTTGAAGGCGAAGCCGATGCCGTTGATCGAGGCGACCGGCACAAGCGTGGCGAGGATGAGGCCGGAGAGGGTGAAGAACTCGATGGCGCCGGAGCGGACCTGGGAGAGCATGTCCGTGTCGCCGCCGAGCTGGTTGTTGGGGAAAATCTGCACCTCGAGACGCCCGCCGGACTCCTCCTTGATCTTCGCCACGGCGGCCTGAGCCCGCAGATTCATCGGGTGGGTGAGCGGCAGATTGTTCGCATATTTATAGGTGAACTCGGCGGCGTCCGCAGGCCGCGTCAGGATGTTGAGCGCGGCGAACGAGCCGCCGCCAATGGCGGCGGCCGTGCCGAGAAATCGCCGCCGGCTGAGCTTGGTCATGTGTCGTCCCCTCCACCCGGTTTCTTGGATTTGCGCGCCCTCATATGCCACGGAACGGGAAGCGGCGGAAGCCTCAAGGTGCCGCGGTACCGCTCATTCGTATGTCCGGATATCGTCGATCACCTTGCCGTCATTGGGGAGGGTTCCCGGCGGCACCAGCTCGACCTCGCCGCGCAGCTTGCAGACCTCGTGAAACGAGTGGGCGATCTCGCCGGCGAGGCCTGCCGCGGCGTCATCCCGAACCTCGCAGCGGAGCACCGCCAGGTCCTGGTGCTCGCGGCTGTCGATGACGAGCCGCGCCTTGACGATCGCGGGATGGCGCTTGATGACGGCGGCGACCTGCCCCGGATGCACGAACATGCCGCGCAGCTTGGCCGTCTGGTCGGCGCGGCCCATCCAGCCGCGGATGCGCAGATTGGTGCGGCCGCAGGGGCTCGGGCCCGGCAGCGCGGCGGAGAGATCGCCGGTGCCGAAGCGGATCAGCGGGTAATCGGGGTTGAGCGCCGTCACCACGACCTCGCCGACCTCGCCCTCGGGGACCAGGTCGCCGGTGCCGGGGCGCACCAGCTCGAGAATGACGCCCTCGTCGACGATCATCCCCTCCTTCGCCTCGGACTCATAGGCGACGAGGCCGAGATCCGCCGTGCCGTAGCATTGCAGCACGCCGAGGCCGTGGCCTTCGAGCTCGGCGCGCAGGCTGGGCGGCAGCGCCTCGGCGGAGACCAGGGCGTGCCGCAGCGCGCCGAGATCGAGGCCGAGCTCGCGGCCCTTGTCGAGGAGGAGCTTGAGGAAGGAGGGCGTTCCCACATAGCCTGCGGGCCGCAATGCGGCGATGGTGCGCGCTTGCAGCTCCGTCTGGCCCACGCCGCCCGGAATCACGGCGCAGCCGAGGGCGGCGGCACCCGTCTCGAACATCATGCCCGCCGGGGTCAGGTGATAGGAGAAGCTGTTGTGGATCACCTCGCCGGCGCGGAAGCCCGCGGCGAAGAGGGCGCGCGCCATGCGCCAGTAATCGGGCCGACGCCCCTCTGGGTCGTAGATCGGCCCCGGGGAGACATAGATGCGCGCAAGCGCGCCGGCGTCGCTCGTGATCAGGCCGCCGAAGGGCATCGCCGCAGCCTGGAGCGAGACAAGCCCGGATTTGCGCGTGACGGGGAGGGCCGCGAGCGCCGCGCGATCGCCGAGGCCCGCCGGATCGACACCGTCGAGGATGCGGGCCCAGCCCGGCGCCTTCGCCTTGGCCAGCGCCGCGATCTCGCGCAGCGCCGCGAATTGCTCGCGCTCCCGCGCCGCCGGCTCGCGGATCTCGAGGGAATCGAAATAAGCACCCGCCTTGGTCATGCGCGGCTCTCAGGGCAGCGGCCGGATCGCCGGCGCGGGGCGGAGGCTCATGCGAGCCAGCGCTTGCGCCGCTTGTAGTGCTTCACGTCGCGATAGCTCTTGCGGCGCTCGCCCGCGAGGCCGAGATAGAACTCCTTCACATCCTCGTTCTGGCGCAGGGTCTCGGCCGGGCCGTCGAGCACGATGCGGCCGTTCTCGAGGATGTAGCCGTAGCCGGCGAAGCGCAGCGCGATATTGGTGTTCTGCTCGGCGACGAGCACGCTCAATCCCTCGTCCCGGTTGAGGCGCTGGACGATGGCGAAGATCTCCTCAACGAGCTGGGGTGCCAGGCCCATGGAGGGCTCGTCGAGCAGCATCATCGCGGGGCGCGACATCAAGGCACGGCCGATGGCGATCATTTGCTGCTCGCCGCCCGAGGTATAGCCGGCCTGGGAGCGCCGGCGCTCCTTGAGGCGCGGGAAGTAGTGATAGACCCGCTCGAGATCGCGCTGCACCGGCGCACGGCCGTCGCGTCGGGTGAAGGCTCCGGTCAAAAGATTGTCCTCGACGGTGAGGTGCGGGAAGACGTGGCGGCCCTCCATCACCTGAACCACGCCGCGGCGCACCAGGTCGTTGGGCGAGAGCCGGTCGACGCGCTCGCCGCGGAAAGTGATGCTGCCCTTGGTGACGTCGCCGCGCTCGGCGCGCAGCAGGTTCGAGATCGCCTTGAGGGTCGTGGTCTTGCCGGCGCCGTTGGCCCCGAGGAGGGCGACGATGCCCCCCTCGGGAACCTCGAGCGAGACGCCCTTGAGCACCAGGATCACGTGGTCGTAGATGACCTCGACGTTGTTGACGACGAGGAGCGGGCCGGGCTCGGTCACGGCTGGCCTCCCGAGGACATCACCCGGCGCGCAATCGTCGCGGCGCTATTTCGCCGCCGCCTGCTTCGCGCAATCGCGCGGCGTGATGTTGTTCTCCTTGGCATAGGCCATGGCCGACTCCTTGTACGCCTCGCGCAGCGCGGTGCGGTTCGGCTTGATCCAGCCGCTGATCATGTGCCAGGTCTTGCCGTCCCATTGCTGGATGCGGACATTGCCGTCGCCTTCGTGATCCTCGCAGGAGAGCTTGATCGGCGTGACGAGGCCCTCGGCGCCGAGCGCCTTCACCCGCGCGTCCGTCAGATTGAGGTGCTCGAGGCCCCATTGCACCTGCTCGCCGGTCAGGGACTTCTTGCCGTACTTCCCCTGGGCGGTGCGGATGGCCTCGAGGTCGTAGATCGCGTTGATGACGCCGCGATCATAGAGCGGGCCGCCGACGCCGTCCTTGGGGCCATGCCCGCCGCCCTTGGCGTAGACGTATTTGAGGATGTCCTGGATCACCGGGTAGTTGGTGCCGACGCCGTGGAAGGTCGCGGCCTTGTAGCCCTTGGCGGACATGCCGGCCGGCTGCACGTCGGGATTGTCGCCCGACCACCAGATGCCGATGAAGTGATCCATGGGATAGCCGACCGAGACGGCATCCTTGATCGCCGTCGAGTTCATCACGCCCCAGCCCCACATCAGCACCCAGTCGGGCTTCGCCTGGTGGATCTGCAGCCAGGTCGCCTGCTGGTCGAGGCCCGGCGAATTCACCGCGTAGCCGGTGAAGGTGTAGCCGTATTCCTTGGCGAGCCGCTCCAGGGTGGGGATCGGCTCCTTGCCATAGGCGGCGTTCAAATAGACGAGGGCGATCTTCTTGCCCTTGAGCTTGGCCATGCCGCCTTCTTGCTGGCCGATATACTGGATCATGGCGTCCGCACCCGCCCAATAGGTCGCCGGGTAGGTGAAGACATAGGGGAAGACCGGGCCGTAGCTCGCATCGGCGCGGCCATAGCCCATCGACACCACCGGGATCTTGTCGGCGGTGGCGCGGCCGATCAGGGCATAGGTGATGCCCGTCGAGAGGGGATCGACCAGCGAGGCGCCCGTGGGCGGATGATGCTTCAAGCGCTCATAGCACTCGACGCCCTTGTCGTTGTTGTAGCCGGTCTCGCATTCCTCGTAGGTGATCTTGACGCCGCCGACGCCGCCGTCGCGGGCGTTGACCATGTCGAGATAGTCGGCATAGCCGTTGGCGAAGGGGATGCCGTCCGGCGCGTAGGGGCCGGTGCGGTAGACGAGGCGCGGGATGAATTGCTCGCTCTGAGCGAATGCCGCGGCCGCGCCGAAAGCCCAGCCGACTGCCCCGACGACAGCCAAGCCGATGGTGACTTGTCGCAAGTTCATCGCAACCTCCCATGCTGTCCGTCCGCCTTCCGTGCGCCATGGCACGGGCCCGAGGACTTGTTATGAATTGAGGCTAGCATCCCCTCGGCAGGGGCGCAAATCCCGCGAGTCGACCCGCCCGAGCGCCTGCCCGGAACATTGAGGAATATCAATGAGGAAAGGGCCATAGGCGCAGCTTCTCCTTGCCGATCTGCCAGAGCCGCGCGAGCCCGTTCGGCTCGACGATGAGGAAGAAGACGATGAGCAGGCCATAGACGATGTCCTGCAGATTGGTCACCAGGGTCACCCCGACATTGATGCCGAGGAGGCCGGGCAGGTTGTTGAGCAGGATCGGCAGCAGGATGATGAAGGCAGCGCCCAGGAACGAGCCGAGGATGCTGCCGAGGCCGCCGATGATGATCATGAACAGGATCTGGAAGGAGCGGTCGACGTCGAAGGCCAGCGCCTCGACGCTCGCCGTATAGATGAAGGCCCAGAGCGCCCCGGCGACGCCGATGTAGAACGAGCTGACGGCGAAGGCGAGGAGCTTGGTGCGCAGCGGCCGGATGCCGATGATCTCGGCGGCGATGTCCATGTCGCGGATCGCCATCCAGGCGCGGCCCACGCGGCCGCGCACCATGTTCTTGGCGGCGAGGGCAAGGAGAATCGCGACGGTGAGGGTGAAGAGATATTTGTTGACGGGGCGCGCCTCCGGCCCGGTCACGAAGAAATGGCCGAGCACGGCGCGCGGTGGTGCCGTGATCACGCCCGAGGCGCTGTAGTTCTGGAACCACGGCACCTTGACGAAAAGCCAGATCAAGAAGAACTGTGCGGCGAGGGTGGCGACGGCGAGGTAGAAGCCCTTGATGCGCAGGCTGGGGATGCCGAAGAGGAGACCGACGCCCGCGGTGACGAGGCCGGCGGCGATGAAGACGAGGACGATGTTGAGGCCGGGGAAGGCCGTCGCGAGCTTATAGGCGGCGAAGGCGCCCACCGCCATGAAGCCGCCCGTGCCCAGGGAGAGCTGCCCGGCATAGCCGGTGAGGATGTTGAGGCCGAGGGCGGCGACGGCGAAGACGAAGAACGGGACGAAGATCGTGCTCAGCCAATACTCGTTGGCGGCGAAGGGCACGACGAGATAGGCGATCACGAGGATCGCCAGCATGCCGAGGCGGTCCTGGCGGATGGGGAAGATCGCCTGGTCGGCGGCGTAGCTCGTCTTGAACTGCCCGGCTTCGCGATAGAACATGGCCTAGACCCGCTCGATGATGCGCTCGCCGAACAGGCCCTGGGGCCGGAACAGCAGGAAGACGAGGGCGAGGATGTAGGCGAACCAGTCCTCGATGCCGCTGCCGATGACGGGGCCCCAGAACACCTCGCCGAGCTTCTCGGCGGCGCCCACGATGAGCCCGCCGGCGATGGCGCCGGGGATCGAGGTGAAGCCGCCGAGGATGAGCACGGGGAGCGCCTTGAGCGCCACCAGCGCCAGCGAGAACTGCACGCCGAGGCTCGAGCCCCACATGATCCCGGCGGCGAGGGCCACCATCCCGGCGATGCCCCAGATCACCACCCAGATGCGCTTCAGGGGAATGCCGACGCTGAGTGCTGCCTGGTGGTCGTCGGCGACGGCGCGCAAGGCGCGCCCGATCTTGGTCTTCTGGAAGAAGAGGGCGAGGGCCGCGACGAGGGTGCCGGCGAGGATGGCGGCGTAGAGGTCGAGCTGGTTGATGAGGATGCCGTGAACGGTGAGGGGGCCCGCGGGGATGCCGATGTCGAGGGGATGCACGTCGCCGCCCCACAGGATCTGGCCCAGCCCGACGAGGAAATAGCTGATCCCCAGGGTCGACATGAAGAGGATGATCTGGGACTGGTTGACGAGGGGGCGTAGCACCACGCGCTCGACCGCGAAGGCGAGGACGATCATGACGGCGATGGTGAGGACGAGGGAGAGCCAGAGCGGCAGGCCCTTCTCGATGAGGCCCACGAAGGTCAGGGCCGCGAACAGCACCATGGTGCCCTGGGCGTAATTGAACACGCCCGAGGCCTTGTAGATGAGCACAAAGCCGAGGGCGACCAGGGAATACATGACGCCGGTCAGGAGCCCGCCGATCAGCACCTCGACAAGGAAGGCCGGCTGCGTCGCCATGGTGACGAAGGGGCCGATCAGGATCGCGTAGAGAATATGCATGGTTGCGCCACTTTCCGCCGAGGCCGATCCAGCCCCCACCTCACCCGCTCGCTATGCTCGCTTCCCTCTCCGCCCCGATGGGGCGGAGAGGGAGAGGAGCGATCGATGCCCCGTTAAGGAGGCGTCGATGGCGACGAGGGTGAGGTGGGGATCGATCATGTCTAGCTAAGAATATTCACTCATGCGCTACACCGAGATAGGCGTCGATCACCGCCTGGTCGCGCCGCACCTCGTCGGGCGTGCCGTCGGCGATCTTGCGGCCGTAGTCGAGCACGACGATGCGGTGCGAGATGTCCATCACCACGCCCATGTCGTGCTCGATGAGGGCGATGGTGGTGCCGAACTCCTCGTTCACGTCGAGGATGAAGCGGCTCATATCCTCCTTCTCCTCGACATTCATGCCCGCCATCGGCTCGTCGAGGAGGAGGAGGTCGGGCTCGGCGGCGAGCGCGCGCCCGAGCTCGACGCGCTTCTGGAGGCCGTAGGGAAGCCGCCCCACCGGCACCTTGCGGATGGCCTGGATCTCGAGAAAGTCGATGATCTCCTCCACGAAGGCGCGATGCGCCATCTCCTCGCGCTTGGCGGGGCCGAGATAGAGGGCGTCGAGGAGGAAGTTGCTGCGCATCTTGAGGAGGCGCCCGGTCATGATGTTGTCGAGGGTGGTCATGCCGCGGAAGAGCGCGATGTTCTGGAAGGTGCGGGCGATGCCGCGGGCGGCGGCCTGGTGTGGCCGCATGTGGCGCACCGTGCTGCCCTTGTAAGTGATGGTGCCCGCGCGTGGCTTGTAGAAGCCGTTGATGACGTTGAGCATCGAGCTCTTGCCGGCGCCGTTGGGGCCGATGATGGCGCGGATCTCGCCCTGACGGATGTCGAAGCTGACGCCCGAGAGCGCCTTGATGCCGCCGAAGGAGAGCTCGATGCCCTCGACCGCGAGCAGTATGTCGCGGTCGGGACGCTCGGGATCGCGCCTCTCCATGCCGGCGCCGCGCTCAGCCCGCCTTGCGCAGGGGTGCCGCGGCGGCGGCGTCCTGAGCCCGGGGGAAGACCGCGGCATCGGCGATCGCGATGGTGGCGCGGAGCCGGCCGGTGCGGCCGTCCTCGAACTTGACCTCGGTCTCGATCTCGCAGGCGCCGGCGTCGCCGTAGAGCGCCTCGACGAGGGGCGCGTATTTCTCGGCGATGAAGCGCCGCCTGACCTTGCGGGTGCGGGTCAGCTCGCCGTCATCGGCGTCGAGCTCCTTGCGCAGGATGAGGAAGCGGCGGATCTGCGAGCCGGCCAGCACCGGGTCGCGCGCGAGCTCGCGATTGACCGTCTCGATATGGCCGCGGATGAGGTCGTGAACCTCGGGCTTGGCCGCGAGCTCGCTATAGCTCGTATAGGCGAGGCCCTGCCGCTCGGCCCAGTTGCCGACGGCGCCGAGATCGATGTTGACGAAGACAGCGGCATAGTCGCGGCCATGGCCGAAGGCCACCGCCTCGCGGATCGCGGCGAAGAACTTGAGCTTGTTCTCGAGATATTTGGGCGCGAAGAGCGTGCCGTCGGCGAGGCGGCCGACATCCTTGGCGCGGTCGACGATCTTGAGCTGGCCGCGCTCGTCGAGATAGCCGGCATCGCCGGTATGGACCCAGCCGTCCGCCGACTTCGCCTCGCGCGTCGCCTCGGGGTTCTTGTAGTACTCCTGGAACACGCCGGGGCCGCGGAACATCACCTCGCCCGCCTCGCTCACCTTGAGCTCGACGCCGGCGACCGGCCGCCCCACGGTATCGGGCCGCACCTCGCGGTCCGGCTGGATGGTGACGAAGACCGAGGCCTCGGTCGAGCCGTAGAGCTGTTTGATGTTGATGCCGAGCGAGCGGTAGAACATGAAGGTGTCCGGCCCGATCGCCTCGCCTGCGGTATAGGCGAGGCGGATGCGGCTCATCCCGAGGGTGTTCTTGAGCGGCCCGTAGACGAGGAGCTCGCCGAGCCGATAGCGCAGCTGCTCGCCGAGGCTCACGGGCTCGCCGTTGAGGAGGCGGGGGCCGACGCGCCGCGCCAGCGCGATGAAGGAGTTATAGAGCCGGCGCTTGGGGGCGCTCGCATCCTCCATGCGGATCGTCACCGTCGTGAGGATGCTCTCCCAGATGCGCGGGGGCGCAAAGAAATAGGTGGGGCCGATCTCGCGCAAATCCTGCATCACCGTCGCCGCGGATTCCGGGCAGCTCACGCAGAAGCCGGCGCAATAGGCCTGGCCGACCGAGAACATGTTGTCGCCGACCCAGGCCATGGGCAGATAGGCGAGGGCCTCCTCGCGCTCCGTCAGCCCCTCGAAGGCGATGGCGGCGCGGGCCGTTGCGAGGATGTTGTCGAAGCTGAGGATGACGCCCTTGGGCTGGCCCGTGGTGCCCGAGGTGTAATAGAAGCTGGCCGGATCGGCGCCCTTGCCCTGCGCCGCCTGCGCGGCGAAGAAATCGGGTGCCGCCGCCACGCGCTCGGCGCCCGCCGCCTGCACCGCCGTGAGGCTGGCGAGGAAAGGCTGCCGGTAGTTCCGCAGGCCGCGCGGATCGTCATAGAAGATGCGCTCGAGCCGTGGGCAGCGCGCCTTGATCTCGAGCAGCTTGTCGACCTGCTCCTGATCCTCGGCGACGGCGAAGCGCACCTCGGCATGGTCGAGCACGAACTCGATCTCGCCGGCGACGGCGTCCTGATAGATCGGCACCGGCACGGCGCCCAAGGCCTGGGCCGCCACCATCGACCAGTAAAGGCGGGGGCGATTGTCGCCGATGACGGCGAGCTTGTCGCCGCGCCCGAGCCCGAGGGCGGCGAAGCCGGCGGCCAGCCGCGCCACCTCGTCGCGCACCTGTCGCCAGCTCCAGCTTTGCCAGATGCCGAAATTCTTCTCGCGCATGGCCGGGCGGTCCGGGCGGGTCGCGGCGTGATGCAGCAGGAGCTTGGGAATGGTGTCGAGATCCGAGGAGCCCGGCGGATCTGCGGGGCGGCGCCTTGTCGATTCAACGGCGACCATCCTGCTCCTCACTCCGCACCGGACGAGGCTGACGCGGACGGCCGCGTCCGCTCGCGAAGGGACGCCGCGCAGATTCCGGCGCGCTTGGCCGCTCAGCCCGCTCGCCCGGCGCTCCCTGTTTGACGTTCTCTTGTCGTTGCCGGCGGATGCGAGTCAGTCACAGCTAGCCAATTCCGCAAGGCGGCGTCAAGCGATCCGTTCGAGTGCCAGGGCGCTGAACTCGGGTTAACGAGGATTTACGGCTTGCGGTAGATGTGATTCGGTTGGGTGTCTCGATTCGGGAGCCCCTATGAGCCTTGCCGCCGCTGAGTTTGGAGAGAAGTCGCGCCTTTGCGCCCTGTTGGATCATTTTGCGGTCATTGAGGACCCGCGCGAGCCGTGGCGGATAGCGCATCCATTGCCGGAGGTCCTGCTGTTGGTGGTGTGCGCCACGATTGCCGACTGCGAGGATTACGAAACGATCGCGGCGTGGGGCGAGCAGCGGTTGGAGTTCCTGCGCCGCTTTTTGCCCTACTACCACGGCGTGCCGGGAGCCCGCTGGCTCACCCTGTTGATGAACCGCATCGATCCGGCGCTGTTCTCGGCCTGCTTCACCGCGTGGGTTCGCGAGGTGTGGCCGGATCGGCTCGATCTCATCGCCATCGACGGCAAGACCTCTCGGCGGACCCATAATCACAGCGCCGGACAGGCCCCGCTCCATCTCGTCTCCGCCTTTGCCACCACCGCCCGGCTGGTGCTGGGGCAGGAGGCGGTCGAGGAGAAGTCGAACGAGACCCGCGCCATCCCTCTGTTGCTGGAGCGCCTGGCCGCGGACGGCGCGCTCAAGGGGGCGGTCGTGACCATCGATGCCATCGCCTGTAATGCGGACATCGCCGCGACCGTCACCGACGCCGGCGCCGATTACCTTCTCGCCGTCAAGGCCAACCAGCCCACGCTCAGGGCCGAAATCGAGACCTTCTTTAGGGATGCGCCGGCGAGCGATCTCGACACCAGCATCGATCTCGACAAGGGCCACGGCCGCATCGAGGAGCGAACCGTCACCGTCGCCCGCGAGGTCGATTGGCTCAGGGGCGATAAACGCTTCCCCGGCGAGCTCCGCCTGCCAGGCGTGGCCACCATCGTCAAGGTCGCCGCGCGCACCGAGCTCAAGGACCGCGGCCGCTTTGATACCCGCTATTACATCTCCTCCGCCAAGCTCTCGGCCCAAGCCGCCGCCCACGCCGTGCGCGGCCATTGGGGCATCGAAAACCGCCTCCATTGGGTCCTCGATGTCGTCTTCAATGAGGATCAGTCGCGCCTCAGGACCGACCACGGCGCCAAGAACATGGCCGTCGTCCGCCACTTCGCCATCAATCTCGTTCGCACCGCCAAGGACAAAAAGAGCATCAGGCTCCGCCGAAAATTGGCCGGCTGGGACCTCGACGACCTCGCCTCAATCCTTGGGGCCACGCCCCATTAACCTGGATTCGTTGCCCTGGTTCGAGTGCGACCCGCTCAATCGCGACGGTTGACTGCCGCGAGGGCCGTGCGCAGGTCCTGCATGCGGAAGGGCTTCTGGAGGGTCGGCCGGTCGCCATAGGGCGGGCGCAGCCGGCTCTTGGTATAGCCCGTGGTGAAGACGAAGGGGATCCCGCGCCCGGCGAGGGCCTCGGCCACGGGGTAGACGTCCTGTCCGTTGAGATTGACGTCGAGAATGGCGACGTCGAAGGCTTCTCGCCGCGCCGCTTCCATCGCCTTGGCCAGGCGGGCCACGGGCCCGCCGACGCGGTGGCCGAGCTCGGCCAGCATGTCCTCCATGGCCATCGCGATCATCATCTCGTCCTCGACCAGGAGAACGCGAAGTCCGGCCGTCCGGGTCTCTGGCACGGTGCGGGCCATCTTATAAGGACGCGATCGCGGCGTCGTTACTCCATTACCGTTCTATTACCCCCCCCCCGAGGGCGGCAGCGGAATCCTGATGGTGCAGATAAGGCCCGCGCTCTCGAAGGCAAGATCGACCTTGCCGTCGAGCTCGAGGGCCAGGCCCCGCTCGATCACCCGCGACCCGAGCCCCCGGCGCTGGGGCGGCGCCACTGTTGGCCCGTCGCGCTCGGTCCAGGTGAGGCAAAGGGCCGGCGGCGATGCGCTCTCCTCGATCGCCCAAGCCACGCGGATACGCCCCTTCGCGTTCGACAATGCGCCGTATTTCGCGGCATTGGTGGCGAGCTCGTGAAAGGCCATGGCGAGGGCGACGGCGGCCTTGGGCGCCAGCCTGATCTCGGGCCCCTCAAGGCTCAGGCGCCGGCGCCTCTCCGAGCGATAGGGATCGAGCTCCAGGAGCAGCAGCTCGGTGAGGGAGGCCCCCTCCCAATTGCTGCCGGTGAGGAGATCATGGGCCCGCGAGAGGGCGACGAGCCGGGCGTCCAGGGTCGCCAATTTCTCGGGCTCCACCCCTTTCAGCGACTGCGCCACGATCGACTGCACCGTGGCCAGGGTGTTCTTCACCCGGTGGTTCAGCTCGTCCACCATCAGCATGCGCGCCTCGTCGGCGCGGCGGCGCTCGGTGATGTCGTGGGCGATGATCGAGATGCCGATCACCTTCCCCGCCTCGCCCTTGACCGGGGAGAAGCTGAGCAGGAGGTGGATGGGCGTGCCGTCCGCGGCCTGACGCGCGATCTCGTAATACTCGACGCGCTCGCCGCGGCGCACCTGATCGAGGAGCGCCGTGATCTCGTCGGCCCGCTCCGCCGGCAACACCAGCGACAGGCTCCGCCCGATCGCCTCGCTGGCCGGATGGCCGAAGAGGCGCTCGGCGCCGAAATTCCAGGTGGTGATGGTGCCGTCGAGGGCGCTGCCGATGATCGCGTCCAGCGACGATCCGACGATCGCGGCGAGCCGGGCGCTCTGCTCCTCGTGCCGCTTGCGCTCGGTGATGTCGACGAAGGTCAGCACCACGCCGTCGATCACGTCGTCGATGGTGCGATAGGGGCGGATATGCATGAGGTAGGTGGCGCCGCTCTCCTGGGCCGTCACCTCGCGCTCGATGGGTGCGAGGTCGCGCAGGACCTTCCTCACGTCGCGCCGGAGATCGTCATAGAGGATGCGGGTGACGATCTCGGTGATCGGCCGGCCGCGGTCGCTGTCGCGCACGGGCACGATCTCCGACATCGCCGGGGTGAAGGTCTTGATGCGCAGATCGTGATCGAGGAAGAGGGTGGCGATCTGGGTGCTGTCGAGGAGGTTCTTGAGGTCGCTGTTGGCGCGACTCAGGGCCTCGTTCTTGCTGCTCAGCTCGGCATTGATCGTCTGCAGCTCCTCGTTGATCGAGGTGAGCTCCTCCTTCGAGGTCTCCAGCTCCTCGTTGGTGGATTGGAGCTCCTCGTTCACCGACTGGTATTCCTCGTTCGAGGACTTGAGCTCCTCATTGGCGGTGCCGAGCTCGTCGATCGTCGTCTGGAGCTGGGCCCGCGTGGCGCGCAGCTCCTTCTCCAGGGTGCGGGCGCTGATCGTGCCGTCCTCGGCCGCACTCGCCGCGGCGTCGCTGCCGATCGGCCCGTGATCCTGGAAGGCGATGACGCTCAGCTCGTCGCCGGCCTCCGGGAGCGGGATCGCCACCACGTCGACGACGCGATTGGCGCCTTCGATGGCGGCGATGAGGCCGGACTGCACCACCGCCTGGCGCGTGTTGCGCGCCTGCTGCAGGGCGGTCCGCGCCGCGGCCTGTAGCTCGCGCTTCAGGATCTTGGATAGATTGAGGCTCGCGGCACCTGCCGAGGGCTCGATATAGCGCCCGATCTGCGCCGAGAAATGCAGCACCTCGTTATCCTTGTTGACGACGAGATGGGCCGGGGAGAACCGCTCCAGGGCGCGGCGGGCGTGCTGGTCGATGCGATCGATGGCCGTACGGCCGGTCTCGGGCGGCGGCGGGGCCGCCTCGCCGCTTGCCGTCACGGCGCCGGACATCGCGAAGGAGGGGAGGGCGGCCGGCACGTCGTCGCGGCGCTGGAAAAGCCGGTGCTTCTTGTCGAGCACGGTGAAGAGCCTGCTGTGCCGCGACACGCTCTCGGAGGTGCCGAGGAAGAGATAGCCGCCGGGCCTGAGCGCATAATGGAAGGTCTGCGCCAGGCGGTCCTGGAGCCCGGCATTGAGATAGATCATCAGGTTGCGGCAGGAGATGAGATCGAGCTTGGAGAAGGGCGGGTCCTTGACGAGGTTGTGCGCCGAGAAGACGCACATCTCGCGAATCTCCTTGCGCAGGCTGTAGCCTTCGCCGTCCTCGATGAACCAGCGCTCGAGGCGCTCGGGCGAGACTTCGGCCGGCGCCTTGCGATATTGGCCGTGGCGGGCGATCGTCACGGAATGCTCGTCGAGATCGGTGCCGAAGATCTGCACCGGTATGACGATCTCCTGCTGCGCCATGGATTCCTTCAGGAGGATGGCGATCGAGTAGGCCTCCTCGCCGGTGGCGCAGCCGGGCACCCAGACGCGGATCGGTGTGTCGGGTCCCTTGCTGGTCAGGAGGCGCGGCAGGACGGTCTCTTGCAGCGCCGCGAAGGCGTCGGGGTCGCGGAAGAACTGGGTGACGCCGATAAGGAGGTCGCGGAAGAGCAGCTCGAGCTCGGGCGGGTCCTTGCGCAGCCGCTCGATGTATTTGGGCACGCTGTCGATCTGCAGCACCTGCATGCGGCGCTGAATGCGGCGGATCAGGGTCTTGTCCTTATAGTCGCTGAAGTCGTGGCCGAGGCGCGCGCGCAGCAGTGCGCAGATCTTGATCAGGTGCTCCTGGGCGTCGCGCCGCGTGCCGTCGGTGCCCTTCTGGCCGACGACCTTGCCGAGATGGCGGGCATAGGCGATGAGCCTCTCCGGCATCTCCTCGACGGGCATCACGTAATCGACGAGGCCGGTGGCCGCAGCACTGCTCGGCATGCCGAGAAGGGCCGTCTCGTCGAAGCCGGCCTGGGCCAAGGTGAGGCCGCCATGCTCCTTGACGGCCCTGAGGCCGAGGGTGCCGTCGCTGCCGCTCCCCGCGAGGATGATGCTGACGGCCTTCTCGCCCTGGTCCTCGGCGAGGGAGGAGAAGAAGGCATCGATGGGCCGGCGGCTCTCCCGCGGCGGCGCCGGCGTCGCGAGGCGAAGGATGCCATCATGGATCGTCAGGGTGGAGTCGGGCGGGATGACGTAGACATGGTCCGCGGCCACTGCCGCACCGTTCTCGGCGGTGGTCACCCGCATCTCGGTATGCCGGCTCAGCAGCTCGGCGAGCAGGCTCTTGTGCTGGGGATCGAGATGCTGGACCAGGACGAAGGCCATGCCGCTCTGGGGCGGCATATGGGCGAAGAAGGCCTTGTAGGCGTCGAGCCCGCCGGCCGAGGCGCCGAGCCCGACGACGAGGCGGATCGTCCCGGCCTCCTCGCGCGCGCGCGCCGCCTTTCGCGTCGCAGTGCCACTCCGCGCCTTGGCGGCCGGCTTGCTGCCGCCCTGCTTGTCGCGCCCGTCGCCGCCGCGCCGCGCGCTTGATTTTCGTCGTGCCAAGGCTCCCCCGCTGACAAGCGCTCGGGGTCCCCACGATCGCCCGAAGCCGTTGAAAAAAGCTCGCTCGAGCGATCATAGCGGCGGGCGACCTGGGATGAAAGGGCATGCGGCAAGCTTGGCCAGGGGCCCTCTTGCCCGCTCGTCCGAGATCGCAGATCGCTAGTTCTTCCTTCCTCCTATCGCCCTTCTTACTGTCGTCCTCGCGAGGCTTGCTCCCGCGCAGGCGGGGAGCGGGGACCCAGCGCCAGCGCTATTGTTGTGATTTTGACATTCGATTCGCATTCAAAGGTCGTCATTCCGGCCGGAGCCCCCGGGTCCCGCCGAAGGCGGGCCCGAGGACAGGCTCCGCGCAGAGCCGGAAACCAGTAAAGACCTGGATGCCCGCTTTCGCGGGCATGACGGCCAAACAGAACGAACCGTTGGAGTCACAGCGCTATGTCCAAGCAACCTTGCGTCTACATTCTCGCCAGCCGCCGCAACGGCACGCTCTATGTCGGCGTGACGAGCGATATCGCCCGCCGGGCCTGGGAGCATCGGTCGGATGTCGTTGCAGGTTTCACCAAGCGCTATGGCGTACATCGGCTGGTTTTCGTTGAGTTCCATGACAGCATGGCGGACGCGATCCTGCGTGAGAAGCGCATAAAGAAATGGCATCGTGCCTGGAAGCTCGCGCTTATTGAGCGCGACAATCCAGAGTGGCGCGACCTCTATGACGAGCTGCTGGCGTAGCTACATTTCTGGGGCCCCGCTCCCCGCCTGCGCGGAGCCTCGCGGGGACGACGAAGCGGGAGCAGAATGCGAAAGCGTAGGGTCTCGCAGTGGCAGAGGAGAGAGATTGGGCCGATATTCGAGGAATAACGGATGTGGACGATTTGACCGCGCCCGCCTCGGATGCGACAAAAGCGGGGGCGGCGCGGAGGCGGAGATGGGCTCGATGCTTCGAGGCGGTGCGTGGCTGATGCTCCTTGCCGCGGCGGCGTGCGCCGGCCTGCTGGCGCAGGGCTGGGCCGCCGGGGCGGACGACGCCCTGCTCAAGCAGGCGCGAGAGATCTTCCAGCCTCTGCCCACGGACATGGGCACCACGGCGTTCCCCGTGACGCCCGCGCGGGTGGCGCTGGGCCGCGCGCTCTTCTTCGATGTGCGGCTCTCGGTCGACGGCATGGTGAGCTGCGTCACCTGCCATCAGCCGGCCCATTACGGCGCCGACGGGCTCGCCCGGTCGCGCGGCGCGCGGGGACGGCTCACGGCGCGCAACACGCCGAGCGTGCTCAATGCTGCTCTCCAGCTCAAGCAAGGCTGGCGCGGCGACTGGGACGACGTGGAGAGTCAGGCGACGGCGGCGCTCGTGTCACCCGACATGTATGGGCAGCCGAGCCTCGCCGCGGCGATGGCGAAGCTCAAATCGATTGCCGGCTATCGGGCGCTCTTCGCCAAGGCCTTCCCCGGCGAGGCCGATCCGGAGACGCCTGCGAACTGGGGCAAGGCGATCGGCGCCTATGAGCGCACCCTGGTGACGCCCGCACCCTTCGACCGCTTCCTTGCCGGCGACGCGACGGCGCTCTCGCCCGAGGCGAGGAAGGGGCTCGGCATCTTCATCGACAGCGGCTGCGTCGATTGCCATGCGGGACCGGGGGTGGGCGGCGGCATGATCCAGAAATTCGGGCTTGCCGGGGACTATTGGAAGGCGACGCACAGCAAGACGATCGACAAGGGCCGCTTCGACATCACCCATAAGCGCGACGATCTCTATTTCTTCAAGGTGGCGAGCCTGCGCAATGTGGCGAAGACGGCGCCCTATTTCCACGACGGCTCCGTCGCCGACCTCGCCGACGCGGTGCGGATCATGGCCAAGCTCCAGGTGCAGCGAACCTTCACCGACGCGGAGGTCCGCGACGTGATCGCCTTCCTCGACAGCCTGACGGGAGCCCTGCCCGCCGACTTCGCTCCGCCGCCGGCGCCGGTGCAATAGGAGCGAGTGATTAAGGTCTCTCATTTCGATTCCCCCATGTCACCCCGGCCGAGCGGGACGCGAGAGCCGGGGGCCATCGCGCAACGGTGCATCAGATGGGCCCCGGATCGCGCCGTGCTCCCGCACGGCTTGTCCGAGGTGACGAATAAAACGGATGCAACTGTCGGATTCGCTTCACTAGGCCCAGTTCTCGACCCGGAGTCCGGGGAGGCGCTGGAACTCCCGCGCATTGTTGGTGACGACCGTCAGCCCCTCGGCGCGCGCATGCGCGCCGATCAGCATGTCGTGCGGCCCGACGGGCGTGCCGAGGCGCTCGAGCTCGGCGCGAATCTGTCCGTAATGCACGGCGGCCTTGGCCGAGAAGGGGAGCACATCGAGCCGCGCGCTGAAATGCTCGATCGCCTGCAGATTCTCGAGACGCCGCGGCGACGTCTCCGCGCCGTAATGGAGCTCCGCAAGGGTGATGCTCGAGATGCAGAGCTGCTCGGCGAGCCGATTGAACCGCGTGCGCAATTTCGGCGGATAGCTCTTGATGACGTAGATGCAGATATTCGTATCCAGCATGTATTGCAGCATCAGAGCGACTCGCGCTCCTCAGCCGCTGCCTGGGCCCGCTCGCTCATAAAGTCGGCGTCGGCGCGCGGCCCGCTTGCGAAGAGGTCGTCCCAGCGATGGCCCACCGGGCAGATGAGGCGGCTCCGGCCGATCTTGATGATCTCGACCTGGTGGACCCCGTCCGGGAAGGCGACGGGCTTCGGCAGGCGGACGGCCTGGCTACGATTGGTGATGAAGACGGTGGAGCGCGTCATAATCAGCCTCGTATATCCTTGCGGGATATACATAGGGCCGATCGCAGCCGCTTGCAAGCGAGGGATCGGTCCGGCGCTCTTGCATCGCGCGATGGCGGGCCCAGATATGGAGTTGTTGCAGGGATCGAACGCGATGCGGCACGTTCTCATCGTCGAAAACGATGATGATGTCCGGAGCGCGCTCCGGGACTCCCTCGAGGCATCCCGCTACCGCGCCAGCAGTGCCGCGGACGCCCGGCAGGCGCTTGCGCTCGTCGCCCGTTACTGCCCCGACGCCAGCATCGTCGATGCCGTCCTCGGGCGCCGCTCGGGGCTCGAGCTGGCCCATAAGCTGACGCAGCGGCAGGTGCCGGTTCTCATGATGACCGGCAATCCCGCCATGCTGATCCGCTTCCGCAAATGCGGCGTCCCGTTCCTCAACAAGCCGTTCGGCATCGACGCGCTCGTCGCCGAGCTCGAGACGGTGATCCGCGACGGCGAGCGGCGCATCCGCGAATTGCGCGGTCTTCTCGAGGTCCTGATGGCGGAGCACGAGCGGCTGCTGGCGGTCACTTATGCGCAGACGCGGCGGCTGATCGCCAATCGCGACGCCTTCGCTGCAGCGCGCAACCGGGTCCAGGAGACCCGCGCGCGCTCGATCCGGGCCCGAAAGCATCGGAAGAAGGAGCAAGACTGAGGCAAGCGCGGTCTGGCGGTTGGGGCGGTACGCGGGAACTTCCCGTGCCCGCGGCGGTTGATTGATAGTCGGCAGGACCTCGCCGGAGAGCGCTTGCGTGCCCGATTCCCTTCTGGATATGCGCATCAAGGATTTCCTTGCGACGCGCGATCGGCAGATCGCGCAAATGGAAGAGGTCCTCCGCAAGACCAAGGCGGAAATCCAGCGCTCGAAAAAGCTGATGGCGGAGCTTCGCCGGCTGGGCGCCCTTCTCAACCAGGAGCGGCCGGATCGCTGAGCCGGCGTCGGCGGCGCCGCACCGGTCCGCTTCCCCTCTGCCGCGCGATCTGATAGAAATCCCGCCGTCTTTGGGGAGTAGCCGCCCGGCAGCATCGGGCCGCGCGTCAACAGGCTTGGCGATGATCGGAGACGATGATCGCCATGGCGCGCGGGGCCTCCACGGCATGGCGAGACCATTGGCACCGGCGCTCCGCTTGCGGGTTGGGCGGGGAGCGCCGTGCCACTGGTGCGTCGCCGTCCAACCCCGGACCTCTCCCATGCCCGCCATCCTTCCTACCCTCATCCTCCTGCTGCTTGCGGCCGCGGCGATCTATGCCGCCTGCGAGCTCTTCGTGAACGGCATCGAGTGGGTGGGGCACAGGCTCGATTTCGCGCAGAAGGCGACGGGCACCATCCTCGCGGCCTTCGGCACCGCCCTGCCCGAGAGCGTCGTCACCTTCGTCGCCGTCGCCCTCGGCGATAGCGCCGCCCAGAAGGACATCGGCATCGGCGCGGCACTCGGCGGGCCGCTCGTGCTCGGCACCGTCGCCTATGCCGTCGTCGGCTGGGCCCTGCTCCTCCGCGGCAGGGGCCTTCGCGACGGCGGCAGGCTCGATGTGGATTACGGGCATCTCAGCCACGACCAGGGCTGGTTCCTCGTCATCTTCGTGGCGAAGCTCATTCTCGGCGTCATGGCCTTCGCGCTCAAGCCCTGGCTGGGGGCCGCCTTCCTCCTCGCCTATGCCGCCTATTTCCGCAAGGAGACGCGGAGCAGGCGCGATGCGGCCGAGGCGGCGCCGGCACCGCTGCGCTTCTCGCCGCATCGCCCCGTGCCAAGCCTGGCGCTGGCGTCGCTGCAAAGCCTCGTCGCCCTCGCGGTGATCTTCGGCGCCTCGCGCGTCTTCGTGGCCCAGCTGGGCGCGTTGGGGCCGTGGCTCGGCATGCCGCCCCAGCTCGTCGCCCTGCTGCTCAGCCCCATCGCCACGGAGCTGCCGGAGATCCTCAACGCGGTGATCTGGATCCGCCAGGGCAAGACGCGGCTGGCGCTCGCCAATATCAGCGGCGCCATGATGATCCAGGCGACGGTGCCGACGGCCTTCGGCCTCGTCTTCACGCCGTGGCTGCTCGAGCGCGGCCTGATCTGGGCCGGCCTCGTCACCCTGGCGTCGGTTCTGGCGCTCTACGCGCTCTTCCGCCGCGGCGCGATTACGCGCGCGATGCTCTCGCTCTTCGCCCTCTTCTATCTCGCCTTCGCCGGAGTCCTCTTCGCGGTCCTGCGGTGAGAAAGCAGCGCGTCAGCTACGGCTTCTTCGGCGGGGTCAGGGTGATGCCCTGGCGGCGCATGGTCTCGACGATGCTGCGCGCCGCGGCGTCGCCGTCCGCGGCGAGCTGGGCCGTGCCCCCGGCCAGGGATTCGAGCTGGTGCCGCACCTTGAGCGCCTCCTGCACCGTCGGCTCCTGGGCCGCGCGCAAATCGCTCAGCGCGCCATGATCGTGGATCAGCTCGATGGTCTGGAAGACGGACATCAGGAAGAACGAGACCACGAGCAGGACGACAGCCAAGCTGAGGGCGCCCGCCGGATGGGCGCTCGCGCGCTCATGTCGCTCGGCGGGCATCGCTCAGGGCCCCTTCTTGGCCGGTGGGGGTGCTGCCGTACCGGCGGGTGCCGCTGCGGCGGCCGGCGGATTGATGGTGATGCCGTTCTGCGCCAGCATGTCGCGCAGCTTGTCGTCCTTGGCCGTCACCACCGCCGTGGCAATGGTGCGGATCAGCGCCTCGTTCACCCGGCCGAGCTGGATGCTCTGATTGATGAATTGCTGGCGCTGATTGACCTCGGCCTGGAGCGCGCGGTTGTTCTGGAGCAGCACGAAATCGACGACGACGATGACCAGCGTCGCCGCCGCCAGCGCCGCCATCAGCCAGCCGAGCCACCCCCTCGCCCCCATGCGCCGCGTCTCACTTCGTCTCGGGCCGGCTCCTGCGCCGGTAGGCGAAGCCTAGCATGCCGAGGCCGCTCAGAACCAGGGCCAGGGTGCCGGGCTCGGGCACCGGGACGGACGAGACCACGTCGCCCTCCAGCGTGAGCGTTACCTGGCCGATGGTCTGGTCGAAGTTGTTGTTGATGCTCTCGACGTTGAAGGCCAGGAGCTCGTCGAAATGGCCGAGATTGGTCGGGTCGAAGCCGATGTCGAAGCCGCTCTGGCTGTCGCCGCCCTGGAGATCGCTGACGGATTGCGTGCCGCCCAGGGTGAAGCCGGAGCCGGTGGTCGAGGCGATCATCGCGCTCAGGAGGTCGGTGAAGGCCTGGTCCGCGAGCGGGTTGTCGTTGAGGAAGGCGAGATCCGCAAGCTTGGACGTGCTGTGCTGCAGGAGCGTGCCGAAATCGAGGGTGAAGGCGCTGCCGCCGCCCGAGAGCGTGCCGTCGCCGCTCGATTTGAGGAAGCCCAGCTTGGCGTAGTTGTTGACCTGGGCGCTCAGCGAGATCGGCCCGGTCGTAAGCGCGAGATCCGAGAGGTCGGGGTCGTGGCTCGCCAGCGCGAGATTGGCGGTGCCGGAGAAGATGCCGGCATTGGCCGTGCTGAGATTGACCATGAGCGCGGTCGAGGAGGATTGCTGGGCGCCGAGCCCGGCCCCGAGGGTGCCGCTGCCGGAGAAGGGGGCGCCGCCGGCGCTGATGCTGCCGATCAGCACGTCGTTGAGGGCGGTCGCCTGCGCGCCATTCTGCACCGAGACGCCCTGGGAGAGGCTGCCGCCGCCGTCGCCCACATGGACGATGTGGAAATTGACGCTGCTGGTCTGCACATTCGCGACCGCCGGGGCATAGACCTTGCCGCTCACCGTCACGTCCTGGCTGCCGACGCTGACGGGGGCGCCGTTGTCGATGCCGGCGCCGTCGGACTTGAACGCCACCGTCGCCGTGCCCGTCTTGAGGCCGGCGGTCAAGGTATCGAGGGTCGCGGTGATGCCGGTGCTGTTGGTCTGGCCGGCGCCGAGGCCGGTGACGCTCCCGCTCGTCCCGGTGACGGCGCCGCTGGTGCCGCTCACGCCGGCGTCGAGATTCTCCGAGAAGCCGTCATTGGTCGCCGTGTTGGTGACGCTGAGGGCGGTCGAGAGCGTGCCGCCGACGCGCGCGGCCCCGGCATTCACGGGGGTCGCCGCGCTGCCCGAGGCGAGGCGGAAGACATTGGCCGTCAAGGTCACGTTCTGGCTGCCGACGCTCACGGGGGCGCCGTTGTCGATGCCGGTGCCGTCGGACTGGAATGCCACCGTCGCCGTGCCGCTCTTCGCACCCGCCGTGCTGCTGTCGAGGGTCGCGCTGATGCCGGTGCTGTTGGTCTGGCCGGCGCCGAGGCCGGTGATGCTGCCGCTCGTTCCGGTGACGGCGCCGCTGGTGCTGCTGACGCTGGCGTCGAGGTTCTCGGAGAAGCCGTCACTGGTCGCCGTATTGGTGACGCCGATATTGCCCGAGAGCGCCGTGCCGATGCGCACATTGCCCAAGTTGATCGGCGTCGTGGCGCTGCCGGAGGCGAGGCGGAAGACGTTGCCCGAGACGCTGATGCTCTTCGGCGTCAGGTTGACGATGCAGTTGCTGGTGCAGCCGTTGGGCGTCGAGTCCGACTGGAGGGCGATGAGCGCGTTGCCGCTCTGCGCGCCGGCGCTGGTGGTATTCAGCCCGACGACGAAGCTGGTGTTGTCGGTCTGGCCGGCGAGGAGCTGGTTGATCGAGCCCAGGTTGTTCGAGGTCGCGGCCCCGCCCGCGGTGAGCTGGGCATCCAGGCTCGCCTGGGGCGGCGTGCCGGCGACGTTGGTCACCGTCAGGGCCTGGGCCTGGGCGCTGTTGATGCGCACATTGCCGAAGTTGATCGGGCTCGGCGTGATGCTCGGATTGGCCTGGTTCACCACCGTGCCGTTGACCTGCCAGATATAGCCGAGAGTCTGGGAGGCGAGCGGCGTGATGCCGAGGCCGCTGGTGGTGGCGCCGTTCGAGGCGAAGTTCACCTGCACCGTGCCGCCGATGGTGCCGGCGGCGACGGGGGCGAGGGTGACCGACATGGCCGTGTTGTTCGATTGGCCGGCCGCGAGGTTGGTGATCGAGCCGCTCGCCGTGAGCTGCGAGTTGGTGATGGTGCCGAAGCTGGCGTTGAGGCCTTCCTGGAAGGCCGCGTTGCTGACGACGACGTTCGCGATGGTGAGCTGGTCGGTGTAGTGCTGGCCGACCTGGACCACGCCGAAATTGAACGGCGTCGCCAGCGACGAGGCGACCGTCGGGTTCGCGTAGTCATAGGCGGCACCCGTGATCGCCATGGTCTGCTCGGCGACATTGGCGAAGTTGTTGGCGATGTGGATCGACTGGCCGGTGAGCGCGCCGGCCACGGTCGGCGCGTAGGTCACCGTGTAATTGCCGCTGCTGGCGCCAGTGGCGATGGGGCCGAAATTCTGCGCCGTCACACCCGTGCCGCTCAGCGACGAATTGGTGATGTTGCCGCCATTGACGCTGGTCTGGATGGCGCCGCGAAGGGCCGGGCCCGTCGTTCCGGTATTGGCGATCTGATAGGTGTAGTTGTTGGTGGTGCCGACATGGACATTGCCGAGGGCGAGGGTCGGCGCCGTCGTGGTCCCGCCCGAGACCTGGGCGCCGGTGACCGCCTGGGCCACATTGCCGGATGCGTTGATCTGCCCGGTGCCGGTGACGCCGGCCGTCTTGTTGAAGCTGTTGCCGGTGCCGAAATTGGCATTGGTGTAATCGCTCGACACGACGAGGTTATGGCTGCCGAGGTTGATGCTGCCGTTATTGGCGAGGTTCGAGGCGGTGCTGTCGGTCGAGGACTGGCTGAGGTCGAGGGTCGAGCCGGTATCGGTCGTGATGTTGCCGATGCCGTGGATGCCGTTCGCGGCGGTAAGCACGGCGCCGGAGGACTCGACAAGGCCGGTATTGCTGATATCCGGCGCCACGGTGCCGGAGCCCTGGATCGTGCCGGCGTTGCTCAGGCTCTGCGCGGAGAAGAAGCCGCCGTTGAGGTTGACATGGCCGCCCGCCTGGTTGGTGGCGCTTCCCTGGAACGTGGCCTGGGCGCCGCTGCCGATGCTCGTCGTCCCTGTGTTGGTGTAGTTGCCGAGCCCGAGGAGCGAGGCGCCGGCCCCCAGCGTCGTCGTGCCGCCATTGGAGAAATTGCCGCCGAGGGCGAGCTTGTCGCCGCTCGTCGGCAGGCTGAGCGCGCCGCCGGCATTGACGGTCACGTCCTTGCCCACGGTCAGGGTCTGCGGGATCGAGGCCTGGTATTCGAGGGTGTTGCCGTTGTTGACGGCGAGGCTCTGGATCGTCGCGTCCTGGCTGAGCGTCACGTCGCCGCTCGAGGTGGCGCCGATGGTGACGTCCGAATAGAAGGCCGGCACGCCGGCGCTCCAATCGCCCGCCGTGGCCCAATTCCCGGTGCCGCCGTTCCAGGTGTCGACGGTCGAGACCGGCACATTCGCCACCTCGAGCTGGATATTGCCGGCGTGGTCGTTATAGACGACGCCGAGGATCAGGCCGCCGCCGAGGCTGGTGGTGGTGCCGGCCGTCGCGGTGTTGTTGCCGTTCTGAATGCCGCCGAACAGGCCCTGGAGATTGCCCGGCTGGAAGCTCATCACCGTGTAGGTCTGGCCGGCGGCATAAGTGACGCTGGCATTGTTCGCCTGGACCGTGCCGCCGAGGAGCGTGACCGTATGCCCGTTGCCGACGGTGATCTGGGTATCTCCCGTCGAGAACAACGTCGTCGCCACGGTGCCGGGTGTCGAGCCGAAGATCGAGCCGTTCGGCCCCGCATTGAAGAAATTGCCGTTGATGGTCAGGGTGCCCGGCTGGAAGTTATTGGTGCCGCCGGTGATGGTGGCGCTGTTGAAGACGTTGCCGGTGACGGTTCCATTCCCTTGCAGCACGCCGCCATTGATCGCGACATTCGCCGCGCTGAGGGAGGCGTTGGCGGCGATCGTTGTCGCGCTGTTGGCTCCCGTCTGGGTGTAGTTGTTGCCGCCGGTGACGTTGAGGTTCGCGAAGGGGTTGATGCTCACGGTCCCGGAATTGCCGGCCGGGCCATTCACCTGGAGGGTGGCCTGGTGGGAGCCGCCCGAATTCCCGAACAGTTGGATGGTGCCGGTGTTGCTGAGGGCTGCCGCGGTCACGGTGGTGGCGGCGCTCAGGCCCGTATTGCCGATATTGACCGTGTTGCTGTTGGTGAGGGTGCCGCCCACGTTCAGGGTGCTGCCGCCCTCGCCGAAGAAGATGTCGGCGTTGATGGTGCCGCTGTTGTTGAGGCCGGTGGTGGTGGTGACGGTGGTGCCGTTGTCGATGGTGAACGTACCGGCGTTGGACGCCAGCGTGGCCAGGGCGTTGTTGTTCGCCGAATTGCCGGTGATGCGCACCTGGGTATTGGCGCCGTCCAGGCGGAGCGAGCCGGTGCTGTCGATATTGGTGAGGGCGCCCGAGCCGAACTCGAGCAGGGCGTCGCCTTGCAGGTTGACGGCGCCGGTGACATGGCCGGCGGTGCCGAAGCCGGCGGCGCCGGCGACGTTGAGCGTGGCCTGGGTCGCGCTGCTGGTGTTGCCGGTGAGGTTGATGGTGCCGGTGTTGCTGAGGGCTGCCGCGGTCACGGTGGTGGCAGAGCTCAGGCCCGTATTGCCGATATTGACCGTGTTGCTGTTGGTGAGGGTGCCGCCGACGTTCAGGGTGCTGCCGCCCTCGCCGAAGAAGATGTCGGCGTTGATGGTGCCGCTGTTGTTGAGGCCGGTGGTGGTGGTGACGGTGGTGCCGTTGTCGATGGTGAACGTACCGGCGTTGGACGCCAGCGTGGCCAGGGCGTTGTTGTTCGCCGAATTGCCGGTGATGCGCACCTGGGTATTGGCGCCGTCCAGGCGGAGCGAGCCGGTGCTGTCGATATTGGTGAGGGCGCCCGAGCCGAACTCGAGCAGGGCGTCGCCTTGCAGGTTGACGGCGCCGGTGACATGGCCGGCGGTGCCGAAGCCGGCGGCGCCGGCGACGTTGAGCGTGGCCTGGGTCGCGCTGCTGGTGTTGCCGGTGAGGTTGATGGTGCCGGTGTTGCTGAGGGCTGCCGCGGTCACGGTGGTGGCAGAGCTCAAGCCCGTATTGCCGATATCGACCGTGTTGCTGTTGGTGAGGGTGCCGCCCACGTTCAGGGTGCTGCCGCCTTGCCCACCGAAAAGATCGACTTCGAGATTGCCGCTGCTGTTGCTGAAGTCCGTCGTCGTCGTCAGCGTGGCCCCGTTCGAGAGATTGACCGTTCCGCCATTATTGGTGACGCCGCCCGTCAAATTGGCCGAAGCCGGGCTGCCGACGAGATCCCACGCGCTGTTGGTGATCGTCACATTGCCGATGGTGATCGCCGAGGTGAGCTGTGGCGCGCCCCCGTTCGAGATCGTCACGTCATAGGTGTTGCCGGCGCCGTTGTTCGGCGAGGTGCCGTTGCAGTTCGACCAGTCGCCGGCCGTCGTCCAGTTGGCGTTGGAGTCGGTCCAGGAGCAGGTGAAGTTTGCGGCGCGCGCCGGTGCCGCGCCCGCGGCGAGGCCGATGGCGAGGGCCACCGCGGCGGTCATCGTCGCCGGGCGCCGCCGCCTCAGCACGGCATGAAGATCGTGCGAACTGGACTGGAAACGCGACACGCGAGCATTGGCACGACGAGACATCGCACGCCCCCCGGCATCTGTTTGGGGCTGTTCAAGCAAAATCCTTGCCAGGTGGTTAAGCACGGCTAAGCGGCTGATATTTTTCAAGTAAGTATTCTGTCAGGATCACGACTGTAAAATGTGGCGACTCGACTTTATTGATGGAAGTCAATATTCGCCCATTCAATATTTGCGGAATCTGTGCAAGAAGTGACGAAATAACGCGGCACAACAATATCTTCGTTCGTCGGTATCGACGGATGGTCGAAAAATCGCCGGCTTTCCCGCGCTGTCGGAACGGGCGAGCCCGGCGGAATGCCAACGACGTTGATGAAGACTTAAAGCAGAGCGTCATCGCGAGCCGGAGGCGAAGCGATCCAGCCTTTGTCGTAGTCTGGATGGCTTCCCCCTCGCGATGCTCGGGGTCGCCATGACACGCCCCACGCACGAACGCGCGCGACGCCGCGAGACCCGGGGCCGCCGGGCATTCACCGCGGTCTCTCACAAGTTCAGTCGGCGCCGCAGTTCGTCCACTGAGATGATCGGTACCGGCGCAACCTCTCGCAACACCCCGAGATCGCCATCTCCCGAGACCAAGCAATCAGCCTTGGTTGCCACCGCCAGCTGGAGGAACACGACGTCGTCGCGATCCCGACAGGTGACTGGAAGTTCTGGGAGCGGTTCCGGCAGCCGCGCCGCTTCCGCGAAGGGGAGGTACTCGGCGAGCAGCAGATCCCGTTCGGTCGGGATCAGCTGGAACTTCGGATAGGCCAGCACACACAGGAGCTCGGTCGCCGTCTCCCGACAGACCACCGGGACCGCCAGGCCCCGCGCCCAAGCGCCGCGCAGCCACGCCAGCCGGCGGCCGAAGACCAGCGCAGAGAGCACGATATTGGTGCCGAAGACGGCGCGCACTGACGACAACCGGGCACCGGCTCAGCGCCGCTTGCGCGCCCAGGCCACCGCCGTCGCCACATCTTCGTCCTGCACGCCAAGCTCGGCCAGCTTGCGCCGCACCGCCACCGCAGCCCCCAGGCGCGCCGGCCGCAGCACGAGGTGATCTCCCGCCACCTCCACCTCGAAATACGTCACGGCGCCAAGGGCCTCGACCGCCTTCTTCGGCAGGGTCAGCTGATTTTTTGATGTCAGTTTGGCGAGCATGAGGACAGTGTAGGCCGGTGGTTATAAGGATACAAGGATTCCTTACTTCCATGGAGCCGACAATGCGCCCTTCACGTCCCGTGCGCCCACGATTCTTATGAGGATTTAAAGCAGCGCGTCATCGCGAGCCCCGCGAGGGGCGACGCGATCCAGTCTTTTGCAGGCATCCTGGATGGCGTCGCTGCAAAGCCTCTGCGCTCGGTTGCGCCGTAAGCATCACCGCTGCGGAGGTTAGAGGGCGCGGATGACGCGCTTGGCCATGATGTCGGCAATGGGCGGAAAGGCCTTCTGGGCAGCCATCGGCACGGCGCGCCATGAGCCTTTGCCGGGTTGGCCCCTGAAGTAGTCGAAGGGGAGCGTGCCGGGACCTGCGGGCTTGCCGACGATGATCCTGCCGACCATTCCGGCCATCTCATGCGGCACGCAGAAATAATCGTAAACCCCCTCGGCGCTCAGGGTGATCTCGAATATCTTGCCCGGAAGGAGATAGTCCGAATTCCAAGGCTGCGCCGTCTCCGGGATGCGAAGCGAATGATCGGCGTTCCTCGGATGATAGGCGGTCGTCGTGTGGACGTTGGCGACGCACCGCCAGCGGACGCGCTGTCCGGGCTCGATCAGAACGCCGATGGGATCGAAATACACCTTCGATCCCGCCGAGTCGCTCATCATGCGGATCTCGACGGGCTCTGCCGCAGCGGAGCTTGGTCGCGCGCGGAGGAGCGGGGCGCCGGCAAGGAGGCCGGCGCCGGCGCCGAGGATTTGGCGTCGCGTGAGCATGATTTACTTGGCGACGCGCTCCGCGCCATTGGCGACGTGCCAGAGGACGATATGATAGTGGGGCTCCTCGACGCCGGGGTGCCCCGCGTTGTAGTACATGTCGACGCTGACCACCCTGCCGCCCGGCGCCTTGAGGTCGTCGATCGTCTTGTGAGCGTCGATGTCCTTGAGGGGGATCATATAGACCGTGCTGACGAGACGGCCCTTATGATCGTAGGCCAGGAAGGGACCGTCCGGCAGCGTCTTCGGATCGACATAGAGCGTGCCCAGGCCGGGGAGGAAGTCCGGCAGCTTGACGAGCGTGCTCACCTTCTTGTAGGGCGCCGGCGGCGGCGCCTTCTCGACGCTGCCGGCGGCAAACGCAGGCATCGAGCCGAGGGCAAGCAGTATCGGCGCGGCAAGCAGAAGATGGCGTTTCATGGCTTTTCCTCTCTGTTTCCGTGGTTGATCAATGGCGCGCCGCTTGAGTCCGCCGGCTCCTCCGGCATGCCGAGGCGGCTCAGGACGCTCGCGACGATGCGGTCGCAGCGAGCGCCTGCGAAAGCGAAGGCGTCAGCGAGGATCGAGGCGAACGCCGCGCCGAGATTTTGCCGAATCAGCCGCCGGGCGCGATGGAACCGGGTCTTCACCGTGTCCTTCGGGATGTCGAGGCAGGCGGCGGTCTCCTCGACCGACAGCTGCTCGATGGCGCGGAGGATGAAGACGGCGCGGAATGAGGCGGGGAGCTCGTCGATCGCCTTCTCGAGCAGGGCCCTCAGCTCGCCGCGCGCGGCCGCCTCCTCGGGATTGATTGGCCCGAACGGGCCGAAGGATGTCAGGGTGGGTCGCCTATCGGATGAGGTCATCGTGTCCAGGTCTTCGAGATCGGCAACCGGCTTTCGGCGGCGCAGGCGGCCAAGCGCCTCGTTGACGGTGATCCGTGCGAGCCAGGTCGAGAGGGATGCCGTGCCTTTGAAGGCATCGAGGTTGGTGAAGGCGCGGATATAGGCCTCCTGAACGGCGTCCTCGGCCTCGAAATCGTCCTTGAGGATGCTGCGGGCGAGCCGAAACAAGCGTTGGTTGTTCCGCCGCATCAGGACCGCGAAGGCCGGCGCCGTGCCCTGCCGAATCAGCGACACGAGCTCCGCGTCGGACGACCACGGACCCAGCCTCGTCAGTACCTGCTCCATAGCACCCGCCCCATTTCCACCTTAGATGCGATAGGGCCGAAAAAGGTTCCCGGCCATCGCGCCATCTGAGGCGCTCGACATCGCGATGGGTAACGTCGGCCGGATGCTATTCCATCTCGCTGTCGCGCCCCTCATTGGAAGGAGCTCACCGCATAGTGATTATTCGGGGCCACGCCGTTGTGGCAGTATTCTCCAGTCCACTCCAATCAAGCGACGAGGCGGCCTGATGAAGCGCATGGCTTCCTTCATCGCGTGCTTGACGGCTGTGCTCCTGATGAGCGTATCGCTTGCGCTCGCAGGAGGACGGCATCACGTCGCGGTGCGGGGCGGCTTCGCGTTCCAAGGCGCACCCGTCTTTGCGCCGCACGCGCGGGTGTTTTTCCGGGAGCGCCTCTTCGCGCCTTCGCGGCCGTTCTTCCCATCCCGGCCATTCTTCGCGCGCCGCGCCTTGTTCGTCGAGCGCCCGTTCTTTTTCCCGTCCCCGCGGCTCCTCGTGCCGTCGCCGGTGATCGTCCCGCAGCCGGGCATCGTCGCAGCGCCGATCGTCGCGGCACCCTCCGTCGTCGTGCTGCGCGGCCAGTTCTGACCGCGCCGTGGCACGAATACTTGGGATCATCACGATGGCGATGCTCCTGGGCGGATGCGGCTTGAGCGGGCCCGCGCATGGGCCTCCCGTGCCCGGCATGGCGGCGGTGGTCGACATGAGCTTCGAAAGCTATGACCCGGCAAACGTCACCATCCGTGCCGGCCAAACCGTGGAATGGCGGAACACCTCGATCATCACGCATACGGTGACGGACGATCCGGCCCGGGCGAGGAAGGCTGATGACGCGGGCGTGCCCGCGGGCGGGCAGGCGTTCGATTCCGGCGACATCCCACCGGGTCAGGTCTATAGCCATGCCTTTACGGTGCCGGGGACGTATCGCTACTTCTGCGCCCATCATGAGCAGGGCGGGATGCTGGGCGTGGTCGTGGTGACGCCGGCGCCGTGAGGAGTGGAACCACAATTGCCGCAAGGGCGTCTTCGCGAGCCCCGCGAGGGGGAAGCAAGCCAGTCTTCGACAAACATCCCATCGTCATGCCCGCGCTCGTCGCGGGCATCCACGACTTTTATGAGGGTTTGAAGCCGAGCGTCATCGCGAGCCCCGTGAGGGGCGACGCGATCCAGCCTTTGTCATAAGTCTGGATGGCTTCCCCCTCGCGACGCTCGGGGTCGCCATGACACGTCCCACACATGGATGTGCGCGACGATACGCGACTCGGGTCGTGCCTCACCCCAAGGTCGCGAGGAAGGCCGCGCCGGCCCGCGCCTTGAGGGCCTTGCCCGCCTCGGTGCCGAGGCGAACGGCGTCCGCGACGGCGCCCTCGATCTCGTGCTCGTGGAGCGCGCGGCCGTCGGGGGTCGCCACCAGGCCGCGCAGGCGCAGGCGGCCGGCGGCGTCGATCTCCGCAAGGCCGGCGATGGGCGTGCGGCAGGAGCCGTCGAGCTCGGCGAGGAGGGCGCGCTCCGCCGCGATGCAGGTCACGCTCGGCCCGTGATTGATCGCGGCGAGCCAGCCGCGCGCTTGCCCGTCGTCACTACGGATGGTGACGCCGATGGCCCCCTGGCCCACCGCGGGCAGCATCTCCTCGGGGGAGAGCACTCGTCGCGCCGCCTTGGCCTCGTCGATACGGACCAGCCCCGCGATGCCGAGGATGGTGGCGTCGGCCTGGCCCTCGGCGAGCTTGCGCAGCCGCGTCCCCGCATTGCCGCGGAAGGGCACGACCTTGAGCCGCGGATGGCGATGGAGGATCTGCGCCTGGCGGCGCAGCGAGGCCGTGCCGATCACGGCCCCCGCGGGGAGCGCCTCGAGGCTTTCCGCCGTGAGCGAGACGAAGGCGTCGCGCGGATCGTCGCGCGGGAGAATCCCGGCGAGGGTGAGCGCCGGCGGCAGCCAGGTCGGCACGTCCTTGACCGAATGGGCCGCCATGTCGATGGCGCCGCTCAGGAGCGCCTCGTCGATCTCCTTGGTGAAGAGACCCTTGCCGCCGATCTCGGCGAGGGTGCGGTCCTGCACCCGGTCGCCCGTCGTCCTGATGACGGTGACGGCGATGGCGTCGGGATCGGCCAAAGCCGGGTGGGCCGCCCGCAGCGCCTCCGCCACGCAGTGCGCCTGGACGAGGGCCATCGGGCTGCCGCGCGTGCCGATGCGAAGGAGGGGGGAAGCCATCGAGGGACCTGCCGCGCGTGGGGAATTCGGGCCCATTGATCGGCGAGTTCGGCCCGGATATCAAGAGCCGGTGAGGATCGAGTTTGAGCTGAGTCGCGATAAGGGCATCGTCATTCCCGCGAAAGCGGGAATCCAGTGACTCCCGGGCCCCCGCCTGCGCGGGGGCGACGGCAAGAGCGCCTCAACTTAATCTCATCCTGTATTGACGGGCCGCCTGATCGCGGCGGGAAGACGACGCGAAGGGGATGCCAATGTCGCCCCCCGGCGTCGCCCCCTGCGAGTCCAGGTTTTCCGCCAAAAACGCGAGAGGGGGGATGCCAACGTCGCCCCCCTCTGCATCCCCCCGGAAACGGGGGCTCGGGACGCCGGAAACTGGGGAGGAGAATCATGGCCGCGAGCCGGAAAGTCATCATCACCTGCGCCGTCACCGGCTCGATCCATACCCCCACCATGTCGCCCTATCTGCCGGTGACGCCGGACGAAATCGCCCGCGAATCCATCGCTGCGGCGGAGGCGGGGGCCGCCATCATCCACCTCCATGCCCGCGACCCGGCGACCGGCCGGCCCACGCCGGACCCCGCCGTGTTCTTCCAGTTCCTGCCGCGCATCAAGCAGCAGACCGACGCGGTCGTGAACATCACCACCGGCGGCGGCCAGGGCATGAGCTTGCAGGAGCGCTTGGCGGCCCCTCTTAAAGCAAAGCCAGAGATGTGCTCGCTCAACATGGGCTCGATGAATTTCGGCCTCTATCCCATGCTCGCGCGCTACAAGGACTGGAAATACGACTGGGAGCCGGCCCATCTCGAAGGCTCGCGCGATGCGATTTTTAGAAATACCTTCAAGGACATTGAATTCATCTTGAAGGAATTGGGCGAGGGTTGCGGCACACGCTTCGAGTTCGAATGCTACGACGTCGGCCATCTCTATAACCTGGCGCATTTTCTCGACCGCGGGCTGGTGCGGCCGCCGCTCTTCGTGCAGACCATCTTCGGCATTCTCGGCGGAATCGGGGCCGATCCGGAAAATCTCATGCATATGCGGCGTATCGCCGACAAGCTTTTCGGCAAGGATTATCATTGGTCGATCCTCGCCGCCGGCCGGCATCAGATGGGATTCGTCACCACCGGCGCGATGATGGGCGGCAATGTTCGCGTGGGACTTGAGGACAGCCTCTATCTTGCCAAGGGGCGCCTCGCCGCCAGCAATGGCGACCAGGTGGCCAAGATCCGCCGCATCCTCGCCGAGCTGTCGCTGGAGGTCGCCACCCCCCAGGAGGCGCGCGCCATGCTCGCGCTCAAGGGCGGCGACCAGGTGGCGTTCTGACCGGGCTTCCCGCGGCTTAGAAGCCCAGCCAGCGCCGAATGCGGCCCCACAGCACCTGCCAGATCAGCGCCCCGGCCTTGAGCTCGGCCGCGCGCGGCGGCGGTGGCGCCTCGGGCCCGCTCGGGCGGATGCCGGCCAGGTTGCGCGCAAACTCGGCGATCAGCCGCCCCGCGAAATCCTTGACCAGCCCGCCGCGGCTGAACTGGGCGAAGGCGCCCTGGATCTGGTAGTCGAGGACGAGCTCCACGCGCGTCTGGCGGCCCTCCTCGAGGGGAAATAAACGGTAGCGTATCAAGCCCTTGGCGCGCGATCCGCTGCGCGTATCGCTGCCGCCGCCGCTAAGGGTGCCAGACATCTGCGCGTCGTCGCGCTCGATCGTCCCCGTGCCGGCGAAGCTCGCCTTGATCGGCCCGAAGGCGACGCGCATGGCGCCCTTGAGATCGCGCCCGTTCGTCTCGGCGAGCTCGGCTCCGGGCAGGCAGCGGGCGAGACGGTCGATGTCCGCGAAAAGCTTCCAGGCGTCGCCAGGCGGCATATCGACCGTGAAGCTATCGACGAGGCGCGACCAGCCCTTCTCGGGACCGGAGCCCGCCGTCGCAGGCGCAAGCGGCGGCGCGAATCGCGGTGTCGGTGCGGGCTCCGCAGCGACTGGAGGTGCCGTGGATGCGGTCGCGACGGCGGCGGCCGGTGCCGCGGCAACCGTCTCGATCGCGGCACGACCGAGCCGCGCTGCCGCCGGCACCTCGTGGATCACGCGCTGAATGGCGTTGACGATGCCCATATAGCCGGTGCAGCGGCAGAGATTCCCGGCAAGCTCCGTGCGAATGCGCCGCTCGTCCGGGTTCGCAAGGCGCGTCACGATATCGCGGGCGGTTATGAGCATGCCGGGCGTGCAGAAGCCGCATTGGAGCGCATGATCGAGATGGAAGGCCTCGCGCAGCTTGCCCATCACGGCATCGTCCCCAAAGCCCTCGACCGTACGAACCTCGGCACCGTCGCAAGCGACCGCATAGGCGATACAGGAGCGCGCCGGCGCGCCGTCGAGGAGGATCGTGCAGGCGCCGCAGACGCCATGCTCGCAGCCGAGATGCGTCCCGGTCAGGCGAAGGTGGTTGCGCAGGAAATCGGCCAGGCTCAGGCGCGGCTCGACGGCGGCCTCGACTCGTCTGCCATTGACGGTTAGGAAGATCTGCTTCATCGCGCGTAGGCCTGGAGGATGGCGCGGCGCACCGCCGCGGCGTGGAGCTGATGGTCGACGGGGTCGAGATGGGGTGCGGCCTCGGCGACGGCTGCCCCGACACGCTCGGCAGAGGCGGCGCCGACGCTTTCGCGCGCGATCTGTTCCGCGAGCGAGGGAAGCGCCATCGGCGCGCCGTCGAGAGCCCCCGCAATCACGCGGCTCATCCCGCGATCGGGATCGAACAGTGCGGCGCCGATCGCGTCAGGGAACTCGCCCGTCTTGCGGCAAACCTTGTAGTAGCCCCATCTCGCCCCTGATGACAGCTTCGGGATCTCGATCGCTTCGAGGAGCTCGCCCGGCGCGGTGGTAGTCGCGAAGGCGCCGCGCATGAAGCTTGCCATGGCAATGCGCTGCTTGCCCTTGGCGCTGGCAATGATGACGTCGGCGCCGAGCAGTGTCATTGCGGTGATCCAGTCCGCGGCGGGGTCGGCATGGGAGAGACTGCCGCCGATGGTGCCGCGATTACGGATGGCGCGGTAGGCGATGGTCCCAGCGACATGGGACAGCAGCTTGCCGAGCGGCGAGCTGTCGGCGCGGTCCTCGATCGTCGCATGGGTGACGCCGGCGCCAAGGATGAGGCGGTCGCCGCGATCCTCGATGCGGCGCAGGGCGGGGAGACGCCCGATATCCACGAGAAGCACCGGCATCACGAGGCGGAGATTGAGCATCGGGCCCAGCGTCTGTCCGCCGGCGAGGGGGCGGGCTTCGCCGTTCGCATCCGCCAGCAGCGACACGGCGCGCTCGAGCGTCTCGGGACGCTGATAGTCAAAAGAGACTGGCTTCATTCGGCGGTGCTCCGACCTTGCGGCTGCTGCGCCTCGATGAGGGCCGTGAGCAGCCGTCGCGGGGTGACGGGAATCTCGCTGAGCTCAACGTTAAGGGACCGCAGCGCATCGTTGATGGCGTTCACGATGGCCCCCGACGGCGCGATGGCCCCACCTTCGCCAACGCCCTTGATGCCGTGATCGGTGTAAGGGGAGGGTGTCTCGAGATGATACATGCGCAGCCGTGGCACCTCGGCGGCGCCCGGAAGCAGATAATCGGCAAGGGTCGATGCCATTGGCTGGCCGTTGCCATCATAAGTCATTTCCTCGTAGAGCGCGGTGCCGATCCCTTGCGCGGTACCGCCATAGGTCTGGCCTTCGACGACCATTGGATTCACGAGGGTGCCGCAATCCTCGACGATGACGTAATCGAGAATCTCGACCGTCCCGATCTCGGGATCGACGGCGACGACCGCGGCATGGGTAGCGTAACTGAAGGCGCCGCTATCCACTTTCGGCTTGTAGCCGACGGTAGCTTCCAGCCCGCCGAGATCGACATCGTCGGGAAGCTGCTCCGGCTTCAAATACCAGACATCGGCGATCTCGCGGATCGACACCTGACCGCGCGGCCCGTGAACCGCCGCATTCTCGAGGCGAACCTCGTCGGCGTGGCATTGGAGCAGATGGGCGCCGATGCGCTTCAGTCGCTCGCCCAGAACCGTGCAGGAGCGCGAGACGGCGCCGCCGGCCATTACGATACTGCGCGAGGCATAGGTGCCGGTCGAATAGGGCGTCAGTGCGGTGTCACCATGGATGACACTGATGATGGCCGGATCGATCCCGAGGATCTCGTTCGCTACCTGCGCGAGAGTCGTCTCCATCCCCTGGCCGTGGGATTGGACGCCGACGCGCACCTCGAGGCCGCCATCCGGCGTGAGCTTCACGGTCGCCTGCTCGTAGCCGGGGACGAGAGGAATGCCCCAGGATGCGAAGACCTTGGTGCCGTGGGCCGTCTGCTCGGTATAGGTGGCGAAGCCAACACCTATGAGACGGCCATCCGGCTCCGCCTTCTTCTGTCGCTCGCGCAACGCGGCGAGATCGATCCGCTCCATGGCAAGCCGTAGGCTCTTGGGGAAATCGCCGCTGTCGTAATGCTTCTTCGTGACGTTGTTGTAAGGCATGGCGGCGGCGGGGACGAGATTCTCGAGACGCACCTCGGCCGGCTCGCGGCCGACGGCACGGGCGATGGCATCGATGGTAAGCTCGATCACGAAGCACACGCCAGGACGCGCAACACCCCGATAGGGCGTGAGCGGCGGCTTGTTGGTGGCGACGGAATAGGTCTTGCAACGATAGCCGTCGAAGGCATATGGCCCCGGCAGATTCCCGCCGGCTTGGGCCGCCTCGAGACCCGCAGAGAACGGCCACACGGAATAGGCCCCGACATCCACCATCACCTCGGCGTCGAGGGCGAGGAGGCGCCCTCGACGATCCGCATAGGCCGTGACGCGATAGCGGTGCTCGCGGGAATTGGCGGCGGCGATCAGATGCTCGCGCCGATCCTCGATCCAGCGCACCGGGTGACGCCGCGTCATCGCGAGCCATGCGACCGCGACCTCCTCGGGTTGCAGGATGCACTTGAACCCAAACCCGCCGCCGACATCGGGCGCGATCACGCGAATGCGTCGCTGATCGAGGCCGAGGCAGAGTGAGAGCCCGGTGCGGATGACGTGGGGAACCTGCGTCGAGGCGTAGACGACGAGCTGATCGGCGCGATCGTCCCAATACGCGAGCGCGCCCTTTCCTTCCATCGGCGACATGCATTGACGCGCCAAGTTGTATTCGCGCGTGACGACGACGGGAGCGTCTTTGGCGAGCTCTTCGAAGCGGCTTTCCGTATTGGTGATCATGAAGAGATTGTCGCCCCAGGCCTCGTGCAGTAGGGCTGAGCCCGGCTTGCGCGCCTCGGCAACGTCGACAACGGCCGGGAGCTCCTCGATGTCCAGGATAATTTTCTGGCACAGGTCTTCGGCCTCGGCACGTGTAATGCCCAGGCACATCGCCACGGGCTCGCCAACGAAACGCACCTTCCCTGTCGCGAGCACCGGATAGTCTGAAGGCTTGAAGCCGGGAATGCTGTTCACCGCCTGCATCGGCTTCACCCCGGTGAGCGTCTCGGCGGTATAGGTACGATCCGCGATCGCCGGCGGTACGGTGATCGCGCGTAGGCGTCCATGCGCGATCGGGCTGCGCAGGAAGGCCAGCTCCATAAGGTTCGGCATGGCGATATCGCCGACGAAATTGCCACGGCCATGGAGATGGCGTGCATCCTCTTTGCGGACGAGCCGCGCGCCGATGCCCTTTCCCGGCTTTCCGTGCTCCATCATGTTAGAATCCGATCTCCTGTCTCGCTCAAGCCGGCGCATGGGGAGGGATGCGCGACGCCCAGGGGCGAATCTGCTCGAAAACGGCTGCCAATCGCAAGATTTCGGCATCCGCATACCAAGGGCCGATGATTTGTAGACCCACGGGCAAACCCGCTTTGGTCCATCCGCAGGGAACGCTCACGGCAGGGTGACCGCTGAGATCGATGGTGTTGAGATAAGGCGCGTAAGCCTGCCGCATGTCCCCAACTGTCCGCCCGTTGATCGTTATCGGATCGAGCGCCCTCTGTGACACGGGAAGGGGTGGGCGGGCGGCCGTAGGGGTGACGACAAAATCGAAGCGCGCAAACCATTGCTGCACCGCGCGGAAGATCTGGGTGCGCCGATATCCCGCTTTCGTGACTTGTTGACCCGTATAGCTGCCGCCCACGCGGATGCCCTCGACGAAGCTTGGGTCCATCCGGTCGCGGACCTCGTCGAGCTTATCGTAGAAACGCGCAGCCCAATTCGATTGCTGCAAGACTCGCCAGGCGGAATCGGAATTCTCGAAGGGCTCATCCACCTGCTCCACTTTTGCGCCTTGTTCTGCCAGCGCATGGAGAGCCTCCTCGCAGAGCGTGCGCACCTCGTCGTCCAGCACCTCGTTGCCGAGGAGAGGGCGCCAGGCGATGCGCTTGCCCTTAACGTCCAGGGAATCCGCCAACCGCTCGCGTGCACCGGGCAGCGGTGCGGCGAGGGAATGGGGATCGCTCGGATGCGGCCCCGCCAGCACGTCGAGCATGAGCGCAAGATCGCGAACGTTGCGCGCCATGAGCCCAAGATGGATGAAGTTGTTGAATGCCTCGGGCACCTGATTGTGGGGGATGATGCCGAGCGTCGGCTTCAATCCCAGGATCGCCGTGCAGGCGGCGGGGAGGCGGGTCGAGGCGCCGGCATCGGTCGCGAGTGCCAAAGGGCCGAGCCCAGCGGCGACTGCGACCGCCGAGCCACCACTCGATCCTCCCGGACTGTGGTCCAGATCCCAGGGATTGCGGGTGACCCCGAACAGCGGTGCGTCGGTCAGCAGCTTATGGGCGAATTCGGGCGTCGTCGTCTTGCCGAGGATGATGGCGCCGGCCGCCTTGAGGCGCGACACCGCGACGGCGTCGTTGTCCGGCACATTGTCGGCCATGAGGCGGGAGCCCCAGGTCGTGCGAATGTCTTTCGTGTTGATGATGTCCTTGACCGAGACCGGTACGCCGTGGAGGGGGCCGAGCTCGTCGCCGCGCCGGACGGCAGCCTCCGCCGCTTTCGCCGCCGCGAGCGCCTCCGTGTGACAGACGGTGATATAGGCGTTGAGGGTCGGTTGACTCGCGTCGATCCGGGCGAGCACGGCCGTGACGAGATCGACGGGCGAGAGCTTGCCGGCGCGGATTTGCGCCGCGATTTCGTGAGCGGGCTGAAAGGCAGATAAAGACGCCGACAATGGACTGCCGTCTCCCCGGGGCATTCGGCCCTGTTGATTCGCCTGATTCGCCAGAAAAACAGTATACTGAGCATATGGCCCGACCCCTGGAGGGTCAATCCCTTACTGAGGTCGCGACGCACGACCAAGGATTGCGTCGAATAGGTCGAGCGGGTATCGAGAGGAATCAGAGCAGGGAGGATATCCCTTGACGAAACCGCGCGCGAAGACCGGCGGCGTGCCGGAGGAGCGACACCGCATCAAGATGCCGCTGCCTTTGTGGTCGCGCCCGGGTTTCCTTATCCGGCGGCTGCATCAGATCCACCATGCCCTCTTCATCGAGGAGTGCAAGGTCTACAACATCACGCCCGTCCAATACGGGTTGTTGACGACGCTGAGCCAGCACCCGGGGATTGACCAGGTATCGCTGGCGGCCGAAATCGGCATCGATCGTACGAATGTCGCCGATGTCCTGGGGCGGCTGGCGGACCGCGGGCTTGTTCGGCGCGTCGGAAGCGAGCAGGACCGTCGCGTGAAGCTCGCCTACCTCACGGCTGAGGGGTCAAAGCTCGTCGAAGACATGTATGAGGCGATGATCCGCGCCCAGGAGCGCCTGGTCGCCCCCTTGTCTGCCGAGGAGCGCGCCGCCTTCATGGCGATGCTCCGGCGCCTCGTCGAGGTGAACAATCAGCACGGCCGCGCGCTTTTCCGGCCGAGTTGAGCGCGCTCCCGATCAAACCGGATAGACGAGCGAGTTGTCGATCCTAAGCGTGTCGTAGATGCAGTGCCGCTCCTTCAGCCGGAGCGAGGTGCCGTCGCGCACGAAGCGGTCGAGGTAGCGCCCAGCCTGATGGATGCGGGTATCGTCGTCGACGAGCGTCTGCAGAACCAGATAATTCGCTTCCGCAGAGATGGTGCCGTCGTTAGCGATCGCGATGACGCGCAGATTGCTCACATGATGCTGTAGATAGCGCGGCGCAAACATCGCGGTGTGCGCGATCGCGAAGGCGCGGTCGATCAGCATGGCGCGGCCCTCGCAGTAGACAAGCCCAACCGGTAATCCCGCTTCCGCGTTCTCCCGCGCGGTGATGCGGTAGATCGCGTCCTCGGTGAAGAAGCTCGGCCAGGATTCGATCTGCTGAGTATCGAGCACCTGGCAATACTCGGCATTGAACGCCTCGATCTCCAGCCGCAACTCCAATAGGGAGGGGAGTGTCGCGGCGGCCCGCGGTTTCGTATCGAGCATCGCTAAAGTCCCATGACGTCGCGATAGTGCCGGTACATCGAGCGGATCGCGGCCTCGGTGATGAGGGTTGTCGAGGTGCCCTCGTCACGCCCGCCGAGCTCGACGAGGCCGCACATCTCCCGCGCGGCGCCGCAGATTCCCTCCTGCACGAATTTCATCGCCTCGTTGTCCTCGAGGCCGAGGAAGCCCGCCGGCCCCATCAGATTGCCCTGACGCAGCCGATGCCGCACCATCTCATCGCTGTCGCCCTCATAGCCGAACATGGTCCAGATCATCGTGAAGGCGTTCGGGCCGTGGGGAACGATGTGGCGCGTACCCAGGGTATTGAGCTCCCGCTGCACGATCAGGTTTGGCCAGATCGTCTGCATGGTGACGGACCAGGGCGAGTCGAACTCCTTCACATAATTCAGGAAACGGTCGTCGTTCAGCTTCATGTTCTCTTGGAAGGCGCGCATCTCCCTCTTGCTGGCGTCGTCCACCTTGGGGCCCTCGTCGCCCTTGGCGGAGGCCATGGTCCCGTGGCGGCCCTTGGCATCGACGATCATGGCCGATTTGTTGCCGGCGACGAGCAGCCCGAAATTGACCAGATAGGCGTGCAGGAGCGTGGCGTGATAGGGATCCTTGAGGTTCTCGTGATAGAGCTTCCAGTTGGCCGGCAGAACGTTGCGGTAATAGCCGAGCAGCTTGAGGGGCCGGCCGTCGAACGTCGCATCGAAATCCGCGAGGATTTCCGGACCGAGATAATCCTCGATCGATTCCATCTCGTCGCAATAGGACGCGAAGACGACACCGCGCCGCGTCGTCACCTTGAGGTGACGCGGCGAATGCGCCTCGGGCCGGAAATCCTTTGGCATGCCGCCCTCCTTCTTGAGACCGCGGCGGAAGGGAATGCCAATCAGGGTTCCGGCCAAATCATATGTCCACTGGTGATAAGGGCAGACGAACTCCTTGGTGTTGCCTCGAGACTTGCGGCAGAACTCGGCGCCGCGATGGGAGCAGCGGTTCTCGAAAACGTGAATGCCGCCGTCCTGAGCCCTTGAGACGATGACAGGCGTTGGGCCGACGAACGAGCGCTTGAAGTCACCGGGCTGGGGGATCTCGCACTCAAGGGCCACGTAGTTCCAGGTCGGCCCGTGAAAGATGCGCTCGACCTCACGTTCGTAGATGGCCTGGCTGGTGTAGACCCAATCGGGAATGCGCGTGAGTCCCTCGGGCGGCCATTCATAAGGGCCGTCGGGGGCGCGGTTCGAACCGCCTATCGCAGGCAAGTCGAGCATGTCGACGCCGAGAGTCATGTGAACCTCCAACCGGGGTCGCCATCAGGCGCGGCCGCGCAAAACCAGATATAGGCAGTATACTGACGATTTTGTGGAAAGCAACGGTCAAGCTTGCGACGAGGCCGCGTGGGCTGCCACGAGATCTTTGAGCTTGTGGCGCGGGTCGGCGAGGGCGTCGAGCGTGGGCGTCGTGCCGGTCTCGATCATTTTACGTGCAAAGCGGATCTCACCACCCATGTTGAATGCGGTCGCGCCGACTACGCGATGACGCGCGATGTTGAAGGCCGTGAAGCGGCCGCTCGTGGGATCGCCGCGGAAGACGACATCGTCGGTCTCCTGCGGAACGCCGACCATTTGGATGTTTGCATCGTATTGATCCGACCAGAACCACGGTACTTCGGCATAGGGTTGCGGCGCGCCGCACAAGCCCCGCGCGACGGCAATAGCTTGGTTCTGGGCGTTCTGCCAGGATTCGAGGCGCAAGCGGCGGCCGAGGATCGGATTGGGATGATTGGCCACATCGCCGACGGCATAAACGTCTTCAAGCGTCGTGCGTCCAAACTCGTCGACCTTGATGCCGTTCTCGATGGCGGCGCCGGCGGCCTCGGCAAGCTCGACATTGGGGAGTATGCCGATCGCAACAAGAACGAGATCGGCTGCGATGCGTGAGCCGTCGCGGCAGATGACGGCCTCGACCTTGCTGTCGCTGGCGATCTCCGAAACCGTAATGCCCGTGCGGATCTCGACCCCATTACGGCGATGAAGGGCGGCTACATACTCGGCGATCTTGGGGTGCATGGCGCGATCGAGTATTGCCGGCAAGCATTCGACGACCGTGACCTCGAGGCCCAGCTTGCGCGCGCTTGCCGCCGCCTCGAGACCAAGGAAGCCGCCGCCGATCACCACGAAGCGCTTGGCTCGCCGCAGCGCGGCACCGAGAGTCAGCGAGTCCTTAACGGTGCGGAGGTAATAGACGCCGGCCCTTCCGATCGGCGCGAAAGGAAGCTCGCGAACGCGGCCGCCTGTGGCCAATACGAGCTTGTCGTATCCGACCTCGCGCCCATCGGCGAGCTTCACCCGATGCGCCGCCGGGTCGAGAGCGATGACGCGCGTCTCGGTCAGCAGCTCGATCTCATTCTCCTTGTAGAAGCCCGATGGCAACAATTGGCAAGAGCCGTGCGGCTTGGCGCCGACGAGGATCGCCTTCGAGAGAGGCGGCCGCTCATAGGGTGGTTCCGCCTCATCTCCGATCAAGATCACCCGCCCCTGGAAGCCGGCCTTGCGCATCGCCTCGGCGGCGCGGCCGCCGGCCTGCCCGGCGCCGACGATCACGAAGCTCTGGTTAGGCGAGGCCAACATGCAAAGCGTCAGGCGTCCGGAACATCGACCAGGATTTGATCGCCTTGGACCTTGATGGAATAGGTTTTGACCGGCTCCGTGGCCGGCGCGCTCCGCACTTCGCCGGTCGGGATGTGGAAGCGCGCCTGGTGCAGCGGGCATTCAATGCAGTCGCCTTCGATATAGCCATCCGAAAGCAGCGCGTGCTCGTGGGAACAGATGTTGTGGGTCGCATAGAGCTGTCCGCCAAGGCGATAGATTGCAATAGGTTGCCCCTCGATCACGACCCCAATCACTTCGTCGTCTCCGACCTCGTCCACGCTCGCTGCGGCATGCCATGCCATCGGATCTGCGCTCCTTTTCTACATCTCGCTCTTTCTCGCGAGGTCGGGCACGCTAAGGGTAACGAGTGAGCCGGTCAATGCTCGCTTGCGCCAATCGACGCTTGCCGCCGAAGGATAGTCAGTATACTGTCTATCGACAAGACATAGACCCTGGAGACGCTCATGGCACTGGAGCCGCTTGCGAAGGAAGGTCACTTCTTCCACATCTACGATTTTCGAGTGAAGCCCGGTAAAGGCGACGAGTTCATCAAGCTCTTCAACGAGTTCGACTACTCGGACGAGAATCCGATGCACAAATCCGCGGCGCAGGTGAAGGATGGGGTGCTATGCCGCGACGTGGCCGATGCGGATCATTTCTGGTTGATCGGCGAGTGGCGAGACATCGAGGTCCATGCGAAAATCCGCAAAATCCTCGCGGAGGAGATGAAGCCAGCCTTCGTGACCTTGATCGAGGGCAGAAAATTCGTCCCGAGCTACGCCAAGATCGTTTCGAGCACCCCTCAAGAGGTCTTGAATAAGGCTGCGGGCTGACCGCTCAGAGAGGCGCTGCCGTCTCGTTGCCGAGGCCGAGATAGATGCGCTGGACCTCCGGGTCGGCAGCCAGCTTTGCGGCCGGCCCCTCAAGGACAGTGCGCCCCGTCTGCAAGACATAGGCGTAGTCGGCGACCTCGAGCGCCAAGTGGACGGACTGCTCCGCCAGGAGCAGGGTAAGGCCTTCGTCGTGCAATCGGTCGAGGCTGGCGTAGAGCATTTCGACGATCGCCGGTGCAAGGCCGAGGCTCGGCTCGTCGAGGAGCAGCAGGCTGGGCTCGCTCATGAGGGCGCGGCCGACGGCGAGCATCTGGCGCTCGCCGCCCGAGAGCGTTCCGGAGCGCTGCTTGCGGCGCTCCTTGAGACGAGGGAAGAGCTCATAGACGCGATCGAGTAACTCCGAGGCGCGTGCCTTATCGGTCAGCGGCGTGGTGCCAAGTTTGAGATTTTGCTCGACGGTCTGGCCGGTGAAGAGACGCCAGCCCTCCGGCGAGAGGGCCAGGCCCTTGCGCACGATGGCATAGGCCGGGAGCCGAGCGATGTCCTCACCTTGCCATTCGATGACGCCGCCCGAGGGTGGCACGAGGCCCGCGATCGCGTTGAGCGTCGTTGTCTTCCCAGCGCCATTGGCCCCCAGCAAGGCGACGATCGTACCGGGCTTCACGTCGAGAGAGACATCCGCCACGCCGACGAGATCGCCATACTTCACCTCGAGATGCTCGACTTTTAGCCGGTCCATGGCGATCTCATCCACCGCTCTGCGCCCGTTTGGCGTGCGAATGACCGAGATAGGCGTCGATGACGATAGGATCATCCACCACCTCGCGGGGAGTGCCTTCGGCGATGACGCGCCCCTGATTGAACACAACGACGCGGTGCGCCAGCGTCATGATCACTTCCATGATGTGCTCGACGATGATGAGCGTTATTCCCATCGCGTGAATGCGCCGCACGAGCTCGATAGCGGCGCGGATCTCGACGGGGTTGAGCCCGGCAAGCGCCTCGTCGAGCAGCATAAGCCGCGGGCCGGTCGCCAAGACACGAGCGATCTCGAGGCGCTTGCGTCCAGGCGTTCCGAGGCCGCGCGCCGGCTGCTCGGCAAGCCCGTCGAGCGCGGTCACCTCAAGGATGCGACGCGCCTCACGCCGCGCCTCGCGCTCGCCAGGGTGTCGCAGAAAGGCGCCGATCATCACATTCTCAAGAACCGTGAGGTCTTCGAAGGTTGCGGGAACCTGGAAGGTGCGCCCGATCCCGAGTTTCGCGTGCTCCTCCGGCGAGGCGTGCGTCACCTCGATGTCGTCGAAGACAACGCGACCTGTGCTCGGCGTGAGATCACCGGCGAGGCAGTTGAAAAAGGTCGATTTTCCAGCGCCGTTCGGCCCAATGAGGCCGACGATATCGCCTTCGGCGACCGTCATGCTCGCCCCCGAGACGGCGAGGAAGCCGCCGAAGGACATCGAGACCCGCTCAGCGCTAAGCAGCATGGCGGCGCTCCTTGACCTCGCGCTGCCGCCTGCGCATCCGCAGCCGGTCCCCTAGCTCAAACAGCCCGCCCGGCTCGTAGCGGCTGATGAGCAGGATGATCCCGCCGTAAAGGATATAGGTGAGCCCGGTGCCGCTGCCGCCGAGAAAGCTGTTCGTGACCGTCTGCAACGGCACAAGGATCGCTGCTCCAAGGAGCGGGCCGTAGAGCCGCCCGGCACCGCCGAGAGCGGCCATCAGTAGCATGTTCACCGAAACCAGGATGCCGAGACCGCTATTGGGGTCGATGAACCCGAACTTGATCGCGTAGAGGGAGCCGGCGAGGGACGTGAAGGTGGCACTCAGCATCAGCGCGTAGAGCTTGTAGCGGCTGACGGGCACGCCCAGGCTGCGCGATGCCCGCTCGCCGGCGCGGATCGCGCGCAGATAATAGCCAAAGCGGCTGCGCTCCATGCGGAAGGTGAGGGCGAGAAGCACTGCCAGCACCGCGAGGTAGATGTAGTAGTACGGGACGGAGCTGCGGAAGATGAGGTCCCACCAGCCCCGCGGTGTCGCCGGTCCCATCAGGCCGATCGAGGCTCCCATCAGATCCCAGTTGCCGACGAGGATGCGGATGAGCTCGGCCACTGCGATCGTCGCCATGCTGAAATAATGTCCGGAAAGCCGAAACGTCGGCACCCCGATGACGATCGCGATGCCGATGCTGACGGCGACGCCGAGGGGAAAGCCGGCAAGCGGGCTCGTTTCCCACAATTTGTACACGAGAAGCGGCATATAGGCGCCGATTCCGAAGAAGACGGCATGCCCGACGGAGACCTGGCCCGCATACCCGCCGACCAGGTTCCATGCCGAAGCGGAAATCGCCGCCAGCAGCACGAGCGCGCCGAGTTGCTCGTAATAGGGATCGCTGAAGACGAGGGGAAAGCCCAGGAGGACCACGGCGAGAACGATAGTGCCGCGGCGCATCACGCTTTCCCCAGGAGCCCATGCGGGCGGACCCATAGAATAAGTACGAAGAGACCGTAGACGAAGACGTCCTGATAGACGGGCCCGCAATAGAAAGCCGAGACGGACTCGATGAGGCCGACGATCAGCCCGGCGATCATGGCCCCGGGCACGCTGCCGAAGCCGCCGAGGGTCACGACGACGAAGGCGATCAGCGCCAGCGACTCTCCCACGGTCGGTGAGATCGGAAAGAAGGTGGCGATGAGGGCGCCAGCGATGCCGGCCGAGGCGCCCGCCAATCCCCAGGCAATCGCCTGCATGCGATCGGGCCGGATTCCCATTAGCATGGCGGCGCGGGGGTCTTCGGCAACGGCCAGGATCTGGCTGCCGATCGCCGTTCGCGTCAGAAGGAGATGCATGCCCGTCGTGAGCAGAATCGCGACGATGCCGCTCGCGAGCTTGGGCGCGCTCAGGAGGATGCCGCCGATATCGAGATTGGGTCCAACAAGGCCCTCCGGGAGGGTCACGAAATTCGGGCTAAAGGCCCAGAACGCGGCGTAGCGCAAGAGGAGCAGCAGGCCGAAGGTCGCCAGGATTTGCGACAGCATGGGGCCGCGCATGACGTGACGGATGAGGGCCAGATAGACGATCACGCCGAGAATGAACAGGAGGACGGCGGCGAGGGCGCTGAAGCTGGCGGGTCCGAACGCTGCGAGCGTGAAGGCCCAGAAGGCGACATACATGCCGAGCATGACGAATTCGCCATGGGCGAAATTGATCACGTTCATCATTCCCCAGATGAGCGTGAGTCCGGATGAAAAGAGAGCGTAGACGGCCCCGATCAGGAGGCCGCCCACGATCACTTGGAGAAGGATCATCCCCGGCTACTTCCAGCCCTTGAAGGGATAGATGAGGGGATGTTGCGCCGACTTCGGCGGCCACACCGCAACGTAATCCTTGCCGATGAGCTGGATGAGATAGGTGGCCGCGAGAATGTTCTGGCCCGTCTTGTCGAATTTGACGCCTTTGTAGCCCATCATGAGCTGGTCGGGCTTGAGGTCGGTCTCCTGCAGCGCCTTCTGGATCGCTTCGGGCTTGGTCGAGCCGGCACGATTGATGGCGTCGAACAGCACGAATGCCGCCTGCATGTCACGCGCGCTGGTATCGTCCATATCGTGGCCGGTCTTGGCCTTGTACATCTCGTTGATCTTCCACGTCGTGCTATCTTTGGGACCGATGTCCCAAGCGCTCCGGTTGATCACGCCTTGAGAGATGTCGCCGACGGCCTTGATGAAGGCGGGATCGGAGAAGCCGGAATCGTCGCCAATGATCAGCGGCGGCAGGTAATCCAGGTTCTTCATCGTCTTCATGTAGAGGATCGTATCGGCGGTATAGCTGATGAAGATGATGCAGTCCGGCTTTTTCTCTTTGAGTTGAAGCACCTGCGGCGAGACATCGGCGGCGTTGGCGTTATAGGCGATGTCGGCGACGACATTGATGCCGTGGCTCTTGGCGGCTTCGCGCACGGTCCCGGCCACCGAGGTGCCGTAATCGGTATTCTCATAGACGACGGCGATATTGCTCGCCGGATGGCCAGCTTTCTTGAGGTCCGCAAGAAAGTCCATGTAGTTGTTGGCGAAGTCGGTTGCCACCGGGGTGACGCGGAAGACCCATTTGAAGCCGCGGCCGGTGATGTTCGCGGCGACGGAGTCACCGACGACGAAGGGAATGCCGTAGCGCTCCGCCACGGCCGTCGCCGTGAAGGAGACGTTCGACTGATAGCTGCCGAGCATCGCGACGACATGCTCCTGGGTGATAAGGCGCAGCGTCTGGTTCTGCCCTTCGGAAGGATTGCCCTGATGATCGGCGACGAGGAGGGCGGTCTTGGCGCCTCCGAGATTCGGCAGGCCGGCGGTCGCCGCAAGGGGAAGGTTCTTGAGCTCTGGATGGGCCTCGTTGACGATCTGCGCGGCAAGCTCGATCGCGGCCTTGGCCGACTGTCCAGCGCTGGCTGAATTCCCGCTCAGCGGCATGATGACGCCGATCTTGACGTTGTCCGCCGCCATGGCTGTTGAGGCGAGGCCGAGCACAGCGGCCGTCACAAGCGAAAGCGCTAGTCTCCTCATACGTTACCTCCCATTTTCTGGCTCGTCTTACGATCGCATCAACAAGCCGTTATTTTGATTTTGTCGCGATTTTATGGGTATCGTGCTTCGTCAGGCCTGTGTAGCCTCATCTATTCCCGTTGATCGCCCAACCGCATCGCTGCCGTGCCTTCGAAGTCGACTCTGCCATCCTCGGTGAGGGCGACACGATAGACCCGTTCGGCGCTTTCGCGCGAGACCAATTCGTCCAAGACATCATCGGCGACTCGTTGAGGATCGCGTTTTTCAGGCACCCCAAAACCGCCGCCGCCGGGAAGCTCAAGCCGGATGCGGTCCCGAGGCGGCACCGTTTGCCGGCCTTTCGGGCGAATGGGTCGACCGGAGGCAAGCGAGACCCGTCCCGGCTCGCCATTATGGCCGCCGTTGCGGCCCCGCGCAGGGTTGCGCACACGCTCGAAATTGCAGAGCAGGCTGATGGGCATGCCATCGGCGCCGCTCAGCTCGATGACTTGGCCGAGACCGCCGCGATAGGTTCCGGCCCCGCCGGACTCCTCGCGAAACTCGCGACGCCAGAATACGACTGGGGCGACGGACTCCGTCGCTTCAACGGGAATGGTGCGAACGCCGCTGGGAAAGGCGGTAACGCTGAGGCCATCCTTCGTCGGCCGTGCCCCGCCGCCGCCGCAATGGAAAATGACGGTTGAAAACTGAGGGAGGGTAGAGGGATCGACGCCCTCCTCGACCTCGTCGACCATGGAACCCCCGCCATAGATCTGCGGATTCCATAGGGAGGAGGCGCCCTCGGCGGGAACGCCGCCCTTGATCACCGGATGGAGGCAGCCGAACACAACGTCGGGCAGCATATGACCCACGGTATGCCGCGCGGCGACGGCCCAGGGGCGCTTGACGTTGAGCACCGAGCCCTCAGGAGCGGTCACGGTGATCGGCTCGAGCGAGCCGGCGTTGTTCGGCACCTCGGGCGCCACCAGGCAGCGCACGCCGAAGGCCGTGTAGGCGAGCGTGTAATTGAGCACAACGTTGATGCCGTAGGAGCTCGCCGGCGACGTGCCGCTGAAATCGACGTGGATGCCGTCATAGCCGATCGTCATCGTCGCGGCCAGGGTCAGAGGCTTGTCGTACCCGTCCATCGTCAAGCTGTTGCGATAGACGCCGGGCTTGAGCTGGCGGATCGCGTTCAGCATGGCCTGCCGCGAGGCGTCGATGATCTGATCGCCGAGCGCCTGGAGATCCTCCATCCTGAACTCGTCGAGCATGTCGAGGAGGCGGCGGCAGCCATCCTCGTTGCAGGCGGCCATGGCGAAGAGATCGCCCTCCACCTGGAACGGCTCACGCACATTGGCCCGCACGATGCGCAAGAGGTCCTCGTTGAACTCTCCCTTCCGCGCGAGGGGCATGATCGGTACCGAGAGACCCTCCTCGAACACCTGCCGCCCGTCCGGCCCCATGCCGAGCCCACCGATATCGACGACATGGGTAGTATTTGCGAACAAGGCGATCGGCCTGCCATTCTTGAAGGTCGGCGTAACGACGGTGAAGTCGTGCAGATGGCCCGAGGCTAGCCAGGGATCGTTCGTGATGTAGTGGTCACCCTCCTGCATCTTGTCGATCGGGTAGACGCTGAGGAAGTGCTTGACGGCATTCGCCATCGAGTTGACGTGCCCCGGCGTTCCAGTGATGGCCTGGGCGAGCATGCGCCCCTCGCGATCGAAGACGCCGGCGGACAAGTCGCCGGCTTCGCGCACCGAGGTGGAGAAGGCAGTGCGGATGAGTGTCTGCGCCTGCTCTTCGACCACGGCGATGAGCCGACTCCACATGATCTGCATGTGAATTTGCGATAGCGCCGTGTTGGGCTTTGCGACCATGGCGGAAGGCTACTCTTCGCGTCGGATGAGTTCAATATAACCGAAGCCGTTGATGCGTGCCTCGAAGCTCGGGCTGACCACCGTTGAGGTCTCGTCTTCCTCGATCACGGCGGGACCCGGAACGATCCATCCGCGCTTGAGGTCGGCGCGGCGGAAGAATGGCGCCTCGATGAAATCCCCCGAAGCTGGGTCGAACAGCTTGCGGCGGGACAGCGGCGTCGCTGAGCCAGGCTCTTCCGGCTTGGGCGTTTCGATGTCGACGTCCAGCGGCGCGCTGATCACCATGACCCAACTTAAGATCTCCACATCGACGCCAGGAATAGCGCGGCTATAGAGCGCACAATAGGCAGCCTCGAACGCCTTCAGGAGCGCGGGCTTGTCCTCGGCAGTGTATGCCTGGACCGGAAGCGGTACGGCAATCTCGTGGCCCTGGCCGCGATAGCGCATGAAGGCAGCGCGACGCTCTTCGAGCCGAGTTTCCGGCCCGGCGCCTTGGCGCACGATCGCCTCGGCTTCGGCGCGCATCTCGGCAAGGATGCGGTTAACCGCTTCGGCGTCGAAGCTGCTGAGCCGCTGGATATTCGTGCGAATGATCTCGTAGGCGATCGGGGCGCGAAGAAACCCGACGGCTGAGCCCACGCCCGCATTGGTCGGAATGACGACACGCTTGAGGCCGAGCTTCTCCGCTACGCGCGCCGCGTGTAGGGGAGCGGCGCCGCCGAAGGCGACGAGGGTGCGCTCGCCCACATCTTTACCGCTCTCGATGGTATGGACGCGCGCAGCGTTCGACATGTTCTCGTCGACCATCTCGCTGATCCCCAAGGCGGCGAATTCCGGCGATAGCCCCAGCTTTTCGCCGATGGCGCGCTTGACGGCCGCTGTCGCGGCCTGTGTGTCGAGCGTCAGCTTGCCGCCGGAGAAGGCCGCAGGATCGATGCGGCCGAGCACCACATCGGCGTCGGTGACGGTGGGCTCCGTGCCGCCGCGGCCATAGGAAGCCGGTCCAGGCTCCGATCCGGCGCTGTCTGGTCCAACGGCGATGCGGTTCATGGCGTCCACGCGTGCGATCGAGCCGCCACCGGCCCCGATTTCCACCATCTCGATCACGGGAATGCGCAGGGGCAAGCCGGAGCCCTTCTTGAAGCGATAGATCCGGGCAACCTCGAAGACGCGGTTCGTCTGCGGCTTCGCCTCGTCGATCAGGCAGATCTTTGCCGTCGTGCCGCCCATGTCGAACGAGATCATCTTGTCAATGCCGCAGAGGCGGGCGATATGGCTGGCAAAGATGGCGCCACCCGCCGGACCGGATTCGACGAGGCGTACGGGGAAGCGGATCGCGGTCTCGACGGTGGTAAGGCCGCCGCCCGAGGAGATCAGGAAGAGGGGGCAGCGGAAGCCGGCTTTGCGCAGGCCGTCTTCCAGGTTGCGCAGATAGCGGCTCATGAGCGGCTGGACATAGGCGTTCGCGCAGGCCGTCGTGAAGCGCTCGTATTCCCGCATTTCCGGCGAGACGTCCGACGACAACGTGATCGTCACGTCCGGCATGCGTTTCGCGATTCGCTCGCCGATGCGCTTCTCATGATCCGGGTTTGTGAAGCTGTGCAGGAGGCCGACGGCGACGCTGGCGATCTCCTGGCGCTCCAACGTGTCGATAGCGCGCTCAACGCTCGCCTCGTCCAAAGGCAGCAGCACCTTTCCGTGGGCGTCGATCCGCTCACGCACCCCCAGGCGCCAGCGCCGCGGCACGAGGGGCGGCGGCAGATCGATATTGACGTCATATTGCTCGAAGCGGTTCTCCTGCCGGATCTCGATGATGTCGCGGAAGCCCTCGGTCGTGATCAGGGCCGTGCGCGGTCCCTTGCGCTCAATGAGAGCGTTCGTCGCGAGCGTCGTGCCATGGACGATCATCTCGAGCGCCGACGGGGCGAGGTCCGCGTCGCGCAAGGCGATGGCAATGGCGTCGAGGACACCTTTCTCCGGCGCCTGCGGCGTGGTGAGGATCTTGCTGGTGTAGCGCTTCCCGCCGACTTCGAGCGCGACATCGGTGAAGGTGCCGCCGATATCGACGCCAAGCCGCGGTCCTGTCCGTCCTGCCACGAAATTCTCCCCCGCCGGATGCGGAGGGCCGCCGGTCCAGCTGATGTTCGAGACGCAGGCGAAGAGATTGATCAGGGGGCCGTTAAGTGTCAATAACAGCCCGCTTGGAACGCCTGCACCTCACCCGGACAGCGGCATGTTGACGAGATTGAGCGCGCGGGCGACGAGGGTGAGACATTCGAGGACCACCGTCCCGGCGAGGAAGGCGGTCATGCCGCCGACATCGTGAGGGGGGCTCACCGTATTCACGTCGGCCGCGACGATGTTGAGCCCGGCCAATCCTTGCAGGAATGACAGTCCTTCGCGGGCGCTCGCCCCGCCCCAAGCGGGCGTGCACACGCCCGGTGCGCAGGACGGATCGAAGAAATCCATGTCAAAACAAAGGTAAATCGGGCGATTTGCAAGACGTGCATGAATATGATGCAGAGTCTCCGGAAAGCCGCGGGCAAAGAGGGCGGCGCCGTCGATGAGTTCATAGCCGCAACGCCGCGTGTGCTCGAAAATCTGCGGATATCCGATGGGTCCGCGCGCACCAATATGAAGCGAATTGGCGGTATCGAGGAGGCCTTCCTCTGCCGCGCGCGTGAAGGTGGTTGCCGTGTTATAGCGGGCCGTAACCTCTCCTTCACCCGGATAGGTATCCGTATGGGCGTCGATATGGAGGAGGGCGAGGTTCGGATATTTCCGGTGGAGCGCGCGGAGCTGGGGGAGGGTCACCGAGCCGTCGCCCCCCATGGTCACCGGAACCGTACCGGCGCTGACGATGCGCCACACCGCTTCTTCGATCCGCGCATGAGCATCGAGAATAAGGCTGGGTGTGACATTCACATCGCCGCAGTCGATCAAGCCAAGGCGCTCGAGCGGGTTGAAATCCGCGCGCGGCGGCTGATAGGGGCGGACGAGAGCCGATTGTTCGCGAATGGCGCTGGGCCCGAGCCGCGCCCCGATGCGAACCGGATGGGTGCCGCAATCGAACGGAATGCCGAGAATGGCGGCCTTCGCGCCGGAGAGATCGTAGCCGTTCGGCACGCCCATGAAGGTTCGGCTTGGGCGGAAGATTTGAGCATCGAAGATATCGGGCATCATTCCTCTCTTATATCGCCGCTTGCGCTTCGCCGAAGTGTGCCCGAGGGAGCCGCGGCGCCGCCAGCGCGATTTGACACGAAATGGTCGGCTGGGGGCTCGCCAAGCGTCCAGCGAGGTGCTAAATCCTTGCTGGTCTACTGGTATACAAGAGCCGAGCGACGGCGTCGAACTCGCCGTCCTTTCGACGCCAAGGGAGAGCTAAATGCCCGAAGTTAAAAGCGATATCGAGATTGCGCGCGAGGCGCGACTGCAGCCGATCGAGGCGATCGGCGCCAAGCTCAACATCCCGGCGGACGCCCTGTTCCGTCATGGGCATTACAAGGCGAAGGTGAGCCTCGACTTCATCAAGGGCCTCAAGAACCACCCGAACGGAAAGCTGATCCTCGTCACCGCGATCACCCCCACGCCCGCGGGCGAGGGAAAGACGACGACGACCGTCGGCCTCGGCGACGGGCTCAACCGTATCGGCAAGCGCACGGTGATCTGCCTGCGGGAGCCGAGCCTTGGCCCGTGCTTCGGGATGAAGGGGGGTGCAGCCGGCGGCGGGCATGCGCAAGTCGTGCCGATGGAGGACATCAACCTGCATTTCACCGGCGATTTCCATGCCATCACCTCGGCGAACAACCTCCTCGCGGCATTGATCGACAATCACATCTATTGGGGAAACGAGCTCGATATCGACGTGCGCCGCGTCTCCTGGCGCCGGGTCATGGACATGAACGACCGTGCGCTCCGCCAGATCGTCTGCTCGCTTGGCGGGGTCGCCAACGGCTTCCCGCGCGAAGCGGGGTTCGACATCACCGTGGCATCCGAGGTCATGGCGATCTTCTGCCTAGCCAAGGACATGGACGATCTCATGAAGCGGCTCGGCAACATCATCGTGGGCCAGACGCGCGATCGCAAGCCGGTGCGCGCCAGCGATCTCAAGGCCGATGGCTCGATGGCCGTGCTGCTCAAAGACGCCCTACAGCCCAACCTTGTCCAGACGCTCGAAGGCAATCCTGCCTTCATTCACGGCGGACCCTTCGCGAACATCGCCCATGGCTGCAACTCGGTCGTAGCGACTACGACGGCACTGAAACTCGCCGATTACATCGTGACGGAGGCCGGCTTCGGCGCCGATCTCGGCGCCGAGAAGTTCTTCGACATCAAGTGCCGCAAGGCCGGGCTTCGCCCCGACGCCGCGGTCATCGTCGCCACCGTAAGGGCGCTCAAGATGCATGGCGGCGTCGGCAAGGACGAGCTCGGCAAGGAGAATCTGGACGCTCTGGAGAAAGGCTTCGCCAATCTGGCGCGCCATATCGAGAACGTCGGCAAGTTCGGCGTTCCCGCCGTCGTCGCGATCAACCGCTTCACCTCCGATACCGACATGGAGCATGAGTTGATCCGGAAGAAATGCGCCGAGCTCGGCATCGAGGCAATTCCCTGCAGCCATTGGGCAGACGGCAGCAAGGGAACCGAGAAGCTCGCGCGCGCCGTCGCCAAGATCGTCGAGACGAAGCCAAGCAATTTCCACACGCTTTATCCCGACGACATGCCTCTCTGGGACAAGGTGCGGACCATCGCCCAGCAGCTTTACGGCGCCAAGGACATCATCGCCGATCAGCGGATACGCGATCAGTTCCGCGATTATCAGAAGGCCGGCTTCGGGCACTTCCCTGTGTGCATCGCGAAGACGCAATACAGCTTCTCGACCGATCCGCAGCTCAAGGGCGCACCCAGCAACCATGTCATTCCGATCCGGGAGATCAGGCTCTCCGGAGGTGCCGAATTCCTCGTCGTCATCTGCGGCGAGCTTCTGACCATGCCGGGGCTTCCGCGCGAGCCGTCGGCGCACCGCATCCGCATCAACGAGCAGGGATATGTCGAAGGGCTCTTCTAAGCCCTCGAGAAACGGTAAGGCAGGGCGGTAGCCGCGGTCGCTCAATAGGATCGCGGCAGCCCTAGCACATGCTCAGCGATATAGGAGAGAATGAGGTTGGTCGAGATTGGCGCGATCTGGTAGAGGCGCGTCTCGCGAAACTTGCGCTCGACGTCGTATTCCTCCGCAAAGCCGAACCCGCCATAGGTTTGGAGGCACATATCGGCGGCCTGCCATGACGCGTCCGCGGCCAGGAGCTTCGCCAGATTGGCCTCCTTGCCGCAGGGCTCGCCGCGATCGAAGAGCGTGGCCGCCCGCTCGACCATAAGGGTCGCCGCCTCGCTTGCAGCATAGGCGCGGGCAATGGGGAACTGAATGCCCTGGTTCTGGCCGATGGGGCGCCCGAATACCACGCGCTCCCGCGCATAGCCGGCCGCCTTGGCGATGAACCAGCGCGCGTCGCCGATGCATTCCGACGCGATCAGGATGCGCTCGGCGTTCATCCCATCGAGAATGTAGCGAAAGCCTTGGCCCTCCTCACCGATGAGGTTCTCGGCGGGGATCTTCAGATTGTCGAAGAACACCTCCGTCGTCGCATGATTGATCATGGTGCGGATCGGCCGGATGGTGAGGCCGTTCCCCACAGCGTCGCGCATATCGACGACGAAGACGGACAAGCCCTCGGTGCGACGCTCCACCTGATCCTTGGGCGTGGTTCGAGCCAGCAGCAGCATGAGATCGGAATGCTCCGCGCGCGACGTCCAGACCTTCTGCCCGTTGACGAGATAGTGATCGCCTCGGCGCTCCGCCGTGGTCCGCAGACTCAACGTATCGGTGCCCGAGCCCGGTTCGGTCACGCCGAAGGCTTGCAAGCGGAGCTCACCCTTGGCGATGCCGGGCAGCCAGCGCATCTTCTGCCTCGGACTACCGTGCTTCAGTATCGTGCCCATCGTGTACATCTGGGCGTGGCAAGCGGCGCCATTGCAGCCGCTCTTATGGATCTCCTCCATGATGGCCGAGGCTGCCGCCATTCCGAGACCGCTGCCGCCATAAGCCTCGGGGACGAGGGCGGCGAGGAAGCCGGCCTCGGTCAGCGCCCGCACGAAAGCGGTGGGATAAGCGCGTTCGCGGTCGAGCTTGCGCCAATATTCGCCCGGGAAATTGGCACAAAGCGTGCGTACAGCGCCGCGAATCTGCTCCGTCTCTTCGGAGCTCGCGTGAGGGCTTGCAGAAGGCTCACCGTGCGCGGTCATGGGATACCTCGATCCTCTGGAGCGCAGTCAAGCGGGAATTGCCGTAAAGCGCAAGGAAGGCGAGCACCGCCCGCGGGCAGGCTCCTTCAAGCGCCGGCGTCGCGAGGAGCCGCTTCAAACGACAGCGTCACCTTGAGTCCTGGGCGATTGTCATCCAGAGCAAGTTTCGCGCGATGCAGCTTCGCGACGGCTGCGACGAGGCTCAAACCGAGGCCGCTGCCCGGCGAGGTGCGACTGGTATCGAGGCGTACAAACCGCTCGAGCACTCTTTCGCGGTCTTCCGCCGGGATGCCCGGCCCGTCGTCTCCAACCTGTAGCTCCGCCTCATTGCCGACGAGCCGGACCACCAGTGTCACAACGCCGCCGGCCGGCGTGTACTTGATGGCGTTGTCGAGGAGGTTGGCGATGCTCTGGGCCAGGAGCTGGGCATGGCCGATGATCATGACGCCATCCTCGATGGCCTGGGTGAGCGAGAGGCCCTTCTCCTCGGCAACCGGCTCGTAGAGCTCGAGGGCGTCGCGCGCAATGGCGCCGAGCTCGAGACGCGTCATCGCGGCGCGAGCCGCACCCGCCTCCGCCTGCGTGATGGAGAGCAGCGCATTGAAGGTCGCCAATATGGCGTCGGCGTCGGCGATCGTCTGCGCCAAGGCGTCGCGATAGCGGCGCGGATCGTCGGCTCCCCGCAGGGCCACCTCGATACGAGCCTTGAGGCGGGTCAACGGACTGCGCAGATCGTGGGCGAGGCTGTCGGTCACCGTCCGCATGCCGACCATCAACTGCTCGATCTGATCGAGCATCTCATTGAGACTTTGAGAGAGCCGGTCAAACTCGTCGCCGCTTCCCTCCAATGGCACCCGTTGCGTCAAGCCGCCGTGAATGATGCCGCGACTCGTCTCCGCAACAGCTTCGACCCTGCGCAGCAGCTTTCGGCTGAGAAACAGCGCGCCGGCGACACCGAGGATGATGGTGATGATGAGAGCGGCGACGAGGGTTTCGGCGATGACTTCGCGAAATTTCTTGCGCTCCTCCATATCGCGGCCGACGAGCAGTCGAAATCCGCCCTCCAGCCGGAAAGGCTTCGCCCGGATCTCATGGGAGGTTTCCGCGCTCCCGTGACCCGACCGGACCTCGAAGCTGAGCCAGCCGTTCTTCACGGTCGCATTGGCTGGCCAGCCGTCGAGATTGCCGGCCAAAGGCTGAAGGTCGGGACCCGTCAAGAGATAGACGCTGCCTTTCTCTCCCTTGTTGCCGCTGCGTTCGGCCACGACCTCGATGAGACGCCCGAGACCGCGCTCGGCATATTGCTCGGCCAAGCCGCGGATTTCGGCGTCGATCGTCGCATTGGCCTGGCTATCAATGAGGCCGAGCGTACCGAGGTAGAGGAAACCGAAGAGGACCACCACCAGGAGCCCGAAAGGCACCATGTAGATGAGCGCCAAACGGAATGTCGAGGTGCGGAAGAGGCGGGCGGTCCTCACGCACCGTCCCGCAGGGTGTAGCCGGCGCCCCGCACGGTATGCAGAAGCGGGCGCTCGAAGCCGCGGTCGATCTTCTGGCGCAAACGGCTGACGTGGACGTCGATGACGTTGGTCTGCGGATCGAAATGATAATCCCAGACCCCCTCCAGCAGCATGGTGCGGGTGACCACTTGACCGGCATGACGCATGAGATATTCGAGCAGCTTGAATTCGCGCGGCTGCAACTCGATGGCCCGGCCCGCGCGTCTCACGGTGCGAGCGAGGAGGTCCATCTCGAGATCGGCGACTTTCAGGCGCGGCTCGGCGGCCTTGTCGTTGCTGCGTCGAAGGATCGCCTCGAGTCGGGCCAGTAGCTCGGAAAAGGCATAGGGCTTGGTCAGATAATCGTCGCCGCCGGCGCGCAGTCCCTTGACGCGGTCGTCGACTTCGCCGAGCGCGCTCAGGATGAGCACGGGCGTATGCTTTCCCTGGGTGCGGATGGCTTGAATGATCGATAGGCCGTCCAGGCCGGGAAGCATGCGGTCGACCACCATCGCGTCATAGACTTGGCCCAGCGCCATGTAGAGCCCTTCTCGGCCGTCGGCGGCCCGGTCGACGACATAGCCGCTTTCCGTCAATCCCTTGACGAGATAGTCGGCGGTATCCGTATCGTCCTCGATGACCAGAATGTGCATGCCGCTAGCCTAGCAAGGCGACGAGGGAATTCCCACGACAAGGGCGACCACGACGCCGCTCGCCGGGCTGGCTGAACGGCGCCGTGGCGCATCCCTCGCCTAAGCGTGAGAGAAGGGCAGGGCGACGAAACGCTCCTCGCCATGCCGGTTGAGCAGGAGCAGGACCGCTTTCTGGTTGGCTTTGCGCGCCTGCGCCACCTTCGCAGCGGCCTCCTTCGGCGAAGCCACCCGCTCCTGGCCGACCCTGACGATCACGTCGCCCGGCTGGAGCCCTTGATCGGATGCGGGCGTACCATCCTCGACATCGGTAACGAGGGCGCCTTTGACGTTCGCCTTGAGGCCGAGCTCGTGTCGAGCATCGCTTGTCAGCACGCCGAGGGTGAGGCCGAGATCGGGAACCTTCGTCTCCCCGGCGGAGGGGGCTACGGACTGATTCTCCTGCTCGTTATTCTCGGCGACGTTGGTCTCGGGGGCCTTGCCGACCTTGGCATGAATGGTCTGCTCCCAGCCGTCCCGCCAGATCGTAACGGGCGCATCCGCGCCCGGCTTCGTGTCAGCCACCGCCCGGGTGAGATCGCGCAGATCCTTGATGGCCTTGCCGTTGAAGCTGAGGATGACATCGCCTTGACGAAGCCCGGCGGCCTGCCCGGGGCTGTTGGGGGTCACGCTCGCGATAATGGCGCCGTTCGGGGCCTTGAGGCCGAGGCTCTCGGCGACCTCCGGCGTGACTTGCTGAATCTGAACGCCGAGCCAGCCGCGCTCGACGGAGCCGTGCTCGCGAAGCTGGGCGATCACCGGCTGTGCCAGCGAGGAGGGAATCGCAAAGCCGATGCCGACGCTGCCGCCATTCGGCGAATAGATGGCGCTGTTGATGCCGATCACCTTGCCGTCCATGTTGAACATGGGGCCGCCCGAATTGCCGCGGTTGATGGCGGCATCGGTCTGGATGAAATCGTCATAGGGGCCTTCGTGGAGGTCGCGGCCGCGAGCGGAGACAATGCCGGCCGTTACCGTGCCACCCAATCCGAAGGGGTTGCCCACGGCGATGACCCAATCACCGACCTGCTCCTTGTCGGAGTCGCCCCACGACACTGCCGGCAGGGGATGGTCGGCATTGATCTTGAGGAGCGCCAGGTCGGTGCGCTCGTCGCGGCCAATCAGCTTGGCCTTGTAAGTCTTGCCATCATTGAGTGTGACGCTGATCTCTGTCGCCTTGCCGATGACGTGGTTATTGGTGACGACATAGCCGGCTGGATCGATGATGAAACCGGAGCCGAGGGAGTGCTCCACCATCGAGCGTCCTTGACCGGGCCCCATTTGGCCGTTGAAGAAATGCTTGAAGAATTGCCGAAAGGGTGAGTTCTCCGGCAGATTCTGAAATGGAAGGTCCATCATCGGACCGCCCTCAACCTTCTCGGTTGTGGAGACGTTCACCACGGCGGGCGCCACCTCCTTAACCAAGGAGGCAAAACTTGCCGGCGCCTCGCGGGCAAACGCCGGAACGACGAGCATGACCGAAGCGACGACGGCGCCGAGCACCATCGCGGCGGAGCGGCGCGGCGACGGGCCGCCGCCGGATGGCGGCGAGGGAAGGCGGGCCGCCTGGCGGACGGGGAATAGGGGCAGGCTCATTTTTCACTCCGTTGAATAGGCAATGGGGGTTCTGCGGAGATATGGGACCGCAGAATGCAATGCGCCAATCATATCGTGCGGTGTCGTTACCCGAGTGTGGCTGTGGAATTAATAATTGGTAAGGTTCAAAGCGATGCCGCCTCAGTAGCTTAGTTGATCGCTTCGCGATGGAGTGATCGCAAGGCGCCGCTGGGAAGCGCGGGGAGGGCTCGAATGCGCGCGGGCAGCGATGCCCGGACAATGCGGGCTTGGCCGTGGACAAGGTCGACTGCCGGCGCTACGAGTAGGCGCGACGTCGGCAGAGGTGCGGGTGAGGTGAGAATGAGCGAGCGCTCCACAATGCGGACAGGTGGGCAAATTCTGGTGGATCAGCTCAAGATCCACGGCGTGGACATGGCATTCTGCGTGCCCGGCGAAAGCTACCTCGCGGTGCTCGATGCGCTCTACGACGCGAAAAACCAGATCCGCCTCGTCGTCTGCCGCCAGGAAGGTGGCGCCGCTTATATGGCGGATGCCTATGGCAAGCTGACGGGTAGACCCGGTATCTGCTTCGTCACCCGCGGACCCGGAGCGACGAATGCCAGCGTCGGCATCCACACGGCGTTTCAGGATTCCACGCCGCTGATCCTCTTCATCGGCCAGGTGGCGCGGGGCGATCTCGAGCGCGAGGCGTTCCAGGAGATCGATTTCCGCCGGATGTATGGGCAACTCGCCAAATGGGTGGCGCAAATCGACGATCCTGGCCGCATCCCCGAATTTGTCGCGCATGCCTTCGCGCTGGCGACCTCCGGTCGGCCCGGACCTGTCGTCCTTGCGCTCCCCGAGGATATGCTGCGCGAGCCGGCGGCGGTTGCCGATGCCGAGCGCTACAAGGCGGTCCAGGCCCATCCCGGGCCGGACGACATGTCGCGCCTGCGAGAAATGCTGGTCGCGGCGAAGAGGCCGATCGCCATTCTCGGCGGCTCCGCCTGGACGTCGGAGGCGCTCGCCGATTTCACCGCTTTCGCACAGACGAATCGACTGGCCGTCGGCACCTCGTTCCGCTGCCAGGACCGCTTCGACAATCTCCACCCCTGCTATGCCGGCGATGTCGGGATCGCGCCGAATCCGAAGCTTGCGGCGCGCATTCAAGAGGCGGACCTTGTCCTCGCCATTGGCCCGCGGCTCGGAGAGATGACGACGGGCGGCTATACGCTATTCGACGTGCCACGGCCCAAGCAGAAGCTCGTCCATGTGCATGCGGGCGCCGAGGAATTGGGGCGGGTCTATCAGGCAGCCCTGCCAATCAATGCGGGGATGGCAGCCTTTGCCGCCGCGGCCAAGGCGCTGCGGCCGGTCGATGCATCCGCGTGGGCCGGCTGGTCGGAGGCCGCTCACCAGGACTACCTCGAATATAGCGAGCCGGTCGACAGCCCCGGTAACCTGCAATTCGCGGCGATCCTTGCCAGGCTGCGCGACGAGCTGCCGCCGGATACGGTCGTCACCAACGGGGCCGGGAATTATGCCGGCTGGGTGCACCGCTTCTGGAGATTCCGGGAGCTCGGCACTCAGCTGGCACCCACCAACGGCTCGATGGGCTATGGCGTGCCCTCGGCGGTCGCCGCAGCCCTGCTGTATCCGAAACGAACGGTTCTGTCCTTCTCAGGCGACGGCTGCTTTCTCATGAACGGGCAAGAGCTGGCGACGGCGATGCAACATGGCGCAGCTCCCATCTTCTTCGTTGTCAACAACGGCATGTACGGCACCATCCGCATGCATCAGGAAAGGGAATACCCCACCCGGGTGAGCGGGACGGCCCTCTCCAATCCTGATTTTGCCGCTCTGGCGCGAGCTTACGGCGCTCACGGCGAGACGGTTGAGCGCACGGAGGACTTTGCGTCTGCCTTCATGCGCGCGCGGAGCGCCGGGCGGGCGGCGCTGATCGAGCTCCGGATTGATCCCGAGGCGATCACGACACGGACGACGTTGAGCAAAATCCGAGACGCATCTCTCGCAGCCAAGGCGAAGTCCTAGTGCCGCCATGGCGATTCGTGATCTTGTCGCAGCCATTGCCGTCCTGGTGCTTGCCTCGGCACCGGCCTGGAGCGCCGATGCCGTCGCCTACAAGCTGGTGAAGACGATTGATCTTCCCGGCTCCAAGGGCGGCAAGGGAGGCGAGGTCGCTTTCGATCCGGACACCGGGACCGTTTGGCTATGCCAATCGCCCAATCGCAATATCGTCGTTGTCGAGACAAAGACGAACACGGTGCGGCAGGCGATCGAGGTCATCGACAATGGCGGTGGAATCGCCTTCAGCGAGCATTTCGCTTTCATCTCCGATCGGATGGACAACACGACGACGGTGATCGGCAAGCGCTCCTTCGAGACGGCGGTGGCGCTGAAGCCGGACGGGAACTCTCCCGGCGCCACTTATTTCGATCCCAAGCATGGAACACTGTGGGTGACCTCGGGGAGCGAGATGACCATCTTCAAAGCCGTCGGCCGCGGCGGCTTCAAGCGCCTCGCCGGCTTGCGCCTTGTCCCTTATCCGGTGAAGCAGGGGGCCGGTCAGGGCATCTATGTCGCAGCGAAGGACCGGATCTATCAACCCGTCGACGGTGTCGTCGATGTCATCAACCCCAATAGCCGCCAGGTCGAGCGCGCCTGGCAGCCAGGCGAAGCCGGCCGCGTCACCAGCATCGCCTATGACACCAAATCGGATCGCCTGATTCTCGGCACCGATGCGCAAGCCGTGCTCGTGCTCGATGCAAAGAGCGGCAAGCTTTTGCACACCATTCCCGTTGGCGGCAAAATCGGCGCCGTTGCGGTCGATGCCGGCCTGCGACGTGCCTATGCCGGCGATCTCCGCGGTAGAGTCGATGTCATCGACCTCGACCGCAATGCCGTGCTGACGACACTTCCATCGGAGCCGGAGGCCTACGGTCTCACTGTCGATCCGACGACCCACTTCGTTTATGTCTATCGGAGCATGAGCAATAAGCTCGATGTGTTCGCGCCAAAATAATGCGAGCCGCAGGTCGCGAGACGCGCAAAGCCTCGATAACCATCATTTAATGAGCGAGTTTTCCAGATTAATTCCCACTGCTCGCGTGTTTTTCTCGGTGCGACACAGGCCGTTAAAGTTGAATTGCGCAGTGCCGGCGCGTCACGTAGCACAGGTGTCATGACGGCTTTTTTCGATCGCCGGAAGCCCGACCGCCGTCTCTCCGTGGCTCCGATGATGGACCGCACGGATCGGCATTGCCGGTATTTCCTGCGGCTGATCAGCCGCCGTGTCCTGCTCTATACCGAAATGGTCACGACCGCCGCCATCCTGCACGGCGATCGGGAAAAACTCCTCGACTTCGACGAAATGGAGCATCCCGTGGCGCTTCAGATCGGCGGCTCGGCGCCCGATGAGTTGAGGGAATGCGCCCGTATCGCGGAGGCGATGGGCTTCGACGAGGTCAATCTCAACCTCGGCTGCCCGAGCGATCGCGTCCAATCCGGACGATTTGGCGCTTGCCTTATGGCGGAGCCGGAACTCGTCGCACGGGGCGTCGCCGCGATGGTTACGGCCACAAGGCTGCGGATTACGGTGAAGACGCGGATCGGGATCGACGACCGGGATTCCTATCCCGAGCTTCTGGAATTCATTCGGCGGCTCGCCGATGCCGGCTGCCGCAGCTTCGCCATTCATGCGCGCAAGGCGTGGCTCCGCGGGCTGAGCCCAAAGCAAAATCGCGAGATTCCGCCACTTCGTTACGAGCTCGTGCATCGTCTCAAGGCCGATAATCCAGACCTTGAGATCGTTCTCAATGGCGGCATCCTGAGCCTGGATCAGGCCGAGGCGCAGCTCCGCGCCGTGGATGGGGTAATGATCGGCCGCGCGGCCTACCACAACCCCTACATGCTCGCGGAAGCGGACCGGCGTTTCTTCGGCGATCCTGACCCGATGCCGAGCCGGGGCGACATTATCGAGTCGCTTGTCGCCTATGCGGAGCGAGAATTAGCGGCAGGGGCGCGGCTCACGTCGCTGACCCGCCACATCCTCGGCCTCTTCCAAGGGCTGCCGGGTGCGCGCGCGTGGCGCCGAATCTTGAGCAGCGAGGGGATTCGGCCGGATGCGGGCCCCGAGATCATCCGCAGCGCGGCCCGGGAGGTGCCCTTGGCGGCGCTTCAGGCGCGCCCACTCGCAACTTTCAGCGATGCTGCCTCCGGCGTCCCGAACCCCGCACCGGCTTGAGGCGCCGCCGACTCCCATTCGCCGCGGACGTCGAAATCGTCCTCACCGGGAAGATGCTGACATTTGAGTTGGATGAAGCGGCGCTCGTCCACAAGTCGCGCCAAAGCCCATACGGCCATCGCACGAACCAGAGGCGAGGGATCGTCGAGCAGAGTCTCGACGCGGCATGCCAGTCGCGCATCGCTGCTATTGCCGATCGCGATCAAGACATTGCGTATGAAGCGATCGCGGCCGATCCGCTTGATCGGCGAGCCGGCGAAGACTTGACGGAAGCCGGCGTCGTCGAGAGAGACAAGATCGGCGAGCTTGGGGGCGGTCAGCTCCACCCGCGGCAGGAAGGCATAGTGTCGCGTGCGTCGTGCGAATTTGTTCCAGGGGCAGGCGGCGAGGCAATCGTCACAGCCATAGATGCGATTGCCCATCGGTTCCCGGAACTCGCGCGGGATGTGCCCCTTGTGCTCGATCGTGAGATAGGAAATGCAGCGGCGCGCGTCGATGCGATAGGGTCTTGGGAACGCTTGCGTCGGACAGGCATCGAGGCAGCGCCGGCAATGGCCGCAGTGATCCGCCTCCGGCGCGTCGGCAGGCAGCTCGAGCGTGGTGAAGATCGAGCCAAGGAAGAGCCAGGAGCCGTGGTCGCGCGAGACGAGGTTCGTGTGCTTGCCTTGCCAGCCGAGCCCGGCGGCCTGGGCGAGGGGTTTTTCCATGACGGGTGCGGTGTCGACGAAGACCTTGACCGCGCCGCCCGATGATTCCGCGAGCCATTGTGCCAGGGCTTTGAGCTGGCGCTTGACGAGATCGTGGTAATCCTGTCCTCGCGCGTAGATGGAGATATTGCCGCGCTCGGGACGAGGGACGAGGAAGAGCGGGTCGCCTTTCGGGGCGTAGTTCATGGCGAGCATGATGACGCTGCGCGCCGCGGGCCACAGGGCTTGCGGATCGCCGCGCCGCGCGAGCGTCTCGGCCATCCAGGCCATGTCGCCGTGATAACGGCGCCGGACATATTCGGCAAGGTTGCGCTTGGCCGCCTCGTCCAGCCGCGCTGGTGCAAAGGCGACACCGTCGAAGCCCAGCGCGGCCGCCTTGTCCCGGATGCGTGAGGCAAGCTCGGCGCTCATGGCCTATCCACGCCCTCGATAAGGGGCTACGCCCTGGTCGGGGAGCCAAACGCCCTTGGGCGGCGGTCCGGACTGGAAAAAGACATCGATGGGCATGCCGCCGCGCGGATACCAATAGCCGCCGAGGCGGAGCCAAAGGGGCTTGAGAACGGCGAGGAGCCGTTTGGCGATCGATACCGTGCAATCTTCGTGAAACGCGCCGTGGTTGCGGAACGAGGAGAAATAGAGCTTGAGAGACTTGCTTTCGACGAGCCACCGCCGCGGCACGTAATCCAGCACGAGATGGGCAAAGTCAGGCTGCCCCGTGATCGGGCAGAGCGCGGTGAACTCCGGGCAGGTGAAGCGGACGAGATAATGCGCATCGGGATGGGGATTGGGAACTGTCTCGAGCCGCGCCTCTGCCGGCGAGACCGGCAGCTTCGCTGGCCGTCCCAACAGCGTCAAATTCTGAGATTTCGCTTTAACCATATTTCTTATCTATTTGATAGAAGCGAATTGTATATGTGCGGCTCCGGCCGTCGACGGGCGGATTGTCACACCGGGTCAAGGTCCCCCATCGCCTGCTCCGCAGCAAATGCAGCCGCCGCATCGGCAAGCCGGTCCTCCGCGATTGCCGCGCGCAAGGTGCTCATCAGGCTCTGATAATAGGTCAGGTTATGCCACGTCAGGAGCATTGCACCTAGGATTTCTCCGCTTTTGACGAGATGATGGAGATAGGCGCGGCCATAGTCGCGACAAGCCGGGCACGTGCAAGATGGGTCGAGGGGGCGCGGATCGTCGGCGTGGCGTGCATTGCGCAGATTGACGGAACCGCGGCGAGTGAAGGCTTGCCCAGTCCGGCCCGAGCGGGTCGGCAGCACGCAATCGAACATGTCGACGCCGCGCAGGACGGCGCCGACGAGATCGTCCGGCTTCCCCACGCCCATCAGATAGCGTGGCCGGTCGGCAGGCAAATGGGGAACCGTCGCCTCCAGAGTCGCGAACATCATGTGCTGGCCTTCACCCACCGCAAGGCCTCCGATCGCATATCCGTCGAATTCGAGAGCCTTTAACGCTGCGGCGGATTGGCTGCGAAGCGCCGGATAGACGCTGCCCTGGACGATGCCGAAGAGGCCGTAGCCATGCCGCTCCTTGAATGCCGCCTTGGAGCGCGCGGCCCAACGTGCCGAAAGCACGGCCGATTTGGCGGCCGTCACCTCATCGCAAGGCCAGGGGGTACACTCATCGAGTACCATGGTGATCGTCGCGTCGAGGAGATGCTGGATCTCGATCGCTCGCTCGGGTGTGAGGAGATGCCGACTGCCGTCCAAATGGGATTGGAATGCCACCCCTTCTTCCTTGAGAACGCGAAGCTGGGCGAGCGACATCACCTGGTAGCCGCCGGAATCGGTCAGGATGGGCCCGGGCCAATTCATGAATCGGCGCAGTCCCCCCAGTCTCGCCACGCGCTCGGCGCCGGGTCTGAGCATGAGATGGTATGTGTTGCCGAGAATGATCTCCGCCCCGGTCTGGCGCACCGATCCCGGCAGCATGGCTTTCACCGTTGCCGCCGTCCCGACCGGCATGAAGGCGGGCGTGTCGACGGTACCGTGAGCGGTGTGAAGCCGGCCGCGTCGCGCCGCCCCAGCGGTGTTCAGAACCTCGAAGCGAAAAGGAGAGCCGCTCACGGCGCCTCGCTCCGCTCGAGAAGGCAGCAATCGCCATAGGAATAGAAGCGGTAATGACGCTCGATCGCGTGGGCATAGGCGGCGCGCATCCGCTCGCAGCCCGCGAAGGCGCAGACCAGCGCGAACAGCGTGGAGCGCGGCAGGTGGAAGTTGGTGAGCATGAGATCTGCGAGTTTGAAGCGATAGCCCGGAAGAATGAAAAGCCGCGTTTCACCCACGAAGGGCCGGAGCTTGCCCCGCTCATCGGCGGCCGTCTCGAGGAGCCGAAGACTGGTGCTGCCGACCGCGATGATGCGGCCACCTTCTCGCCGAGTCTCGTTCACGCGCGCGGCAGACTCTTCCGATATCGAGCCGAATTCGCCATGCATGCGGTGATGGCGCAGGTCATTCGTTTTAACCGGGAGAAAGGTGCCGGCGCCGACGTGAAGCGTGAGGGCGGCGCGCCGCACCCCCCGAGCGTCGAGGGCCTGGATCAGGGCTTCCGTGAAGTGGAGCCCGGCGGTCGGGGCGGCAACAGCGCCCGCTTCACGGGCGTAGATCGTCTGATAATCGGTGCGGTCTTCCGCGTCCGGGCCATGCGCGCGCTTGATATAGGGCGGCAAGGGAGGCGCGCCGTGCCGGTCGAGGGCGGCGAAGAGGGCCTCATCGCTCAGCTCAAAACGCAATTCGACCTCGCCCGCGTCGCCCTTTTCCGTCACTTCGGCCGAAAACTCGGCGGCGAAGGTGATGACATCGCCCGCCACGAGCTTGCGCGCCGGCTTGGCAAAGGCGCGCCAGCGGTTGCCGGCAACGCGCTGGTGGAGCGTGAGCTCGACCTTCGCGCCACGGCGGTGGCCGAGAAGCCGCGCCGGAATCACCTTCGTATCGTTGAGGACGAGGAGGTCGCCGGGGCGCAGGAGCTGCGGCAGGTCGCGCACGATATGATCGCGAAGGCCCGCCGCGGACACATGGAGCAGGCGCGCCGCATCCCGCGGCCTTGCCGGGCGCGAGGCGATGCGCTCGCGGGGTAGATCGAAATCGAAGGCCTCGAGCGGCAGAGGCCGGTCGGTGGTGGTCGTGGATCCCGTCATGGGGAGCCGCTAGCCGCGGCTAGGCGAAGGCCTTGAAAGCGATGAGAGTGAAAGTGTCCTTGATGCCCGGCACGAGCTGGATCTTCGAGGCGACGAAATGGCCGATATCCATCTCCTGGGGCAGATAGCATTTGACCATGAGATCGTATTGACCGGAAATCGAATGCACCTCGGAGACCTGCTCGATTTCGAGCACCAGATGGTTTGCCACGTCGTAAGTCTTGCCGAGCTCGCACTTGACCATGATGAAAATGGTCTGCATGGCCGATCATCCCCCTTCTCATCGCGCGGCGGGGCCTATTCTGGCCGGCGGATGGGAGCGCTGTCCAGCATCGGCGTGGTGTGAGGTCAGCGATTGCTGAAGCGCATCGTCCGCATTAGGAAGGCGGGCACATGGTCGCCCATGCCGACAATGGGCTCATCAGGCTCACTCTCGTCACGGCGCCGGTGGTCGCGTGATCTGTTTCGGCTGCGATGCCGCTCGCGGATCTCTGCGGTTACTGGAATGACCTCGGCGCCGGCGCGCTCTGCCTTCTCCTCGAGCGACGGGGACTCGGCATGATCGGCCACCACGGGCTGCTGCTGGGATGCCTGCAGCGCCGGCGGCGCCTCGCGCCGGTAATCCGCACGGCCGCGGCGCGACCGGCCTCCATGCCCGCGGCGGCCGCCCGGTGCTGCGGCTTCGGCCTCGGACGGCGAGGGCGCCGGCAGATCGGCAATGGACTGACGGGGAATCTCGCGCTTGATCAACCGCTCGATCGCCGCCACGGCCTTGGTCTCGGCCGTCGTTGCGAGCGTGATCGACCGACCTCGGCGACCCGCCCGGCCGGTGCGGCCGATGCGATGGATGTAGTCATCGGCGTGGTGGGGGACGTCGAAATTGAAGACGTGGGAGAGGAATTGGATATCAATGCCCCGCGCGGCGACGTCGCTGCACACGAGAAGCTGCACGTCACCGCGCTTGAAGCGCTCGAGGGTTTCGGTGCGCAACTCCTGGGCCATGTCACCGTGCAGCGCCGCCACATTGAGGCCGTGGCGCGATAGCGAGCGATTGAGGATGTCGACATCGCGCTTACGGTTACAGAAGATAAGGGCGTTACGCACATCCTCGCTGCGGATGAGGCGGCGCAGCGCCTCGCGCTTGTTGTTCTGGTCCACCCAGATCAGCGTCTGCTCCACCGTATCTGCCGGCGAGGCCGGAGGGGCGACGCTGATCTCCTTGGCGTTGATCAGAAAGGCATCCGCCAGGCGCCGGATCTCCGGCGGCATAGTCGCCGAGAAGAAGAGCGTCTGCCGGATCCGAGGAATCAAGGCCACGATGCGCTCGACATCCGGGATGAAGCCCATATCGAGCATGCGATCCGCCTCGTCGATGACAAGAATCTTGATGTCGCTGAGGAGGACCTTCCCGCGCTCGACGTGATCGAGAAGCCGTCCAGGAGTCGCGATCAGGACGTCGACGCCGCGATCGATCAATTTTTCTTGCTCGTCGAAGGAGACGCCGCCAATCAGAAGCGCCTTGGTGAGGCGGGTATATTTCCCGTAAGTCTCAAAGCTCTCCCCCACCTGCGTCGCCAGCTCGCGGGTCGGCTCGAGGATTAGCGAGCGGGGCATGCGCGCGCGTGCGCGTCCGGACGAGAGGATATCCACCATCGGCAGCGTAAAGGCCGCCGTCTTGCCTGTGCCGGTCTGGGCGCAGCCAAGCACGTCCCGGCCCTGAAGCACGATCGGAATCGCCTGTTCCTGGATAGGGGTGGGCGTTTCGTAGCCGGCATCCCCTACGGCCCGGAGGATGTCGTCGCTGAGACCAAGATCGGAAAACTTCATAAAGGCTTCACGCTTTCGCCGCGACCGCCCAAGTGAGCTCTGAATTCGGGGAACTGCCTAGAAGATGGGCCGGGATCATAGATTTTCCAGCCCCCCTGTCAATCTTTGTTCCCGTAGCCGCGCGGCAAGGCTTTGTTCCGGCATCGGACCCGCAGCCTGCTTGGCGCTTCTGCGCCGTTCCTTTAGGGTAGCCGCGCTTTCATTAACGATCGAGCAGCTGCCATGGCGGAACGCATCCCTCTGGTTTTGGTTCCCGGCCTTCTCTGCGATGGGGCGCTGTGGCGGCATCAGAGCGAGCATCTGGGAGAGGTGGCAGCGCCCATGGTTGCCGACGTCTCGGCCCGTGACACCATCGCGGCGATGGCGCAGGCCGTGCTCGAGCAAGCGCCCCCCGGCCCCTTCGCGCTCGCCGGCCTCTCAATGGGGGGCTATATCGCTTTCGAGATCATGCGGCGGGCGCCGGAGCGCGTCGTTCGCCTGGCTCTTCTGGATACCTCGGCGCGCCCCGATACGGAGGAGCAACGCGCCCGTCGCCACGCGCTTATCGATCAATGTCGACTCGGCGATTTCAAAGGCGTCACCACGCGGCTCCTGCCCTTGCTGATCCATGCCGATCGGCTCCGCGACGAAGCCCTCACCGGGGAGGTCATGGCCATGAGCGTCAGGGTGGGGAAGGAGGCGTTTCTGCGGTCGCAGGCGGCGATCATGGGCCGTCCGGACAGCCGGGCGCGGCTCGGCGAGATCCGGGTGCCGACCCTCGTGCTCGTCGGACGCGAGGATGTGCTGACGCCCCTCGAGGTGAACCGCGAGATGGCCGAACGTATTCCTCGAGCCAAATTCGTCGTCGTCGAAGGCTGCGGCCATCTCTCGACGATGGAGCGGCCCGAGGCGGTAACCGCGGTGATGCGCTATTGGCTGCAAGCCTAAATCGCAGTAATGCGCTATTTGACCCAATGAGCCGCGATGGCACGATATTCCTTCGTCTCGATGGCCTGATGCAGCCACTGATCGACGAAGGCCTTCCAGACGAAATCCCGCGGCAGCAGATAGGCCTTCTCTGAAAAGTTGAAGGGCTTGTCGGGATGCACCGCGCAGAGGCCCGGATGGATCTTCTGCCAGAAGCGGGTCTCGCTCGCATCGGTGATCATAAGATCGGCCTTCCCCTCGAGGATCTGCTGCCAGATCGTCTTGTTGTCGGGATAGACCTCGATCGCGGCTTTCGTGAGATTGGCACGGTCGAAGCGCTCATTGGTGCCGCCGGGATTGGTGACCACGCGCACCCCCTTTCGATCGATCTGCGCGAGAGTCTGGTACTTCTTCTCGTTTCCGCAGCGCGTCACCGCGGTCTTGCCGTCGATCAGATAGGGAATTGTGAACAGCGCTTGCTTCTGACGCTCGAGGCTGATCGAGACGCCGCCCATGGCGATGTCGTATTTGTCCGCCAGCAGGTCCGGCATGAGGTTGGACCAGGTCGTCTGCACGAACTGGGCCTCGACCTCCAGGGCCTTGGCCAGCGACTTGGCCATGTCGATATCGATGCCTTCGAAGGCTTTTGTGTCGGGATTGAGATAGGAGAAGGGGCGATAATCCCCCGTGGTGCCGATGCGGAGGACCTTGCGCGCGAGGATCGCGTCGAGCCGGTTTTGTGGCTCCGCGGCGCTTGCCGTAGATAGGAGCCCAATCGCCGATAACAGAATGGCGGCAACGAACATGCCAACGACGTGACGCTTTGAGCGCATCGATCCCCCCTCGTTTGCACGCGCGGCGCTTGGCGATATCATTCCCGCCGCCGCGCTGGATGGTTCAACCTCTCATTTGACTGGCGATTCGCCAAGATCCCAGAAGAGCCCGGTCATGATGCGCAACCCGTCGCGCAGAATGGGCGATAGGGCGTGCTCGTTCGGTGCATGCTGGCTGCAGCCAGCATAGGAATGGGGCACCCAGATGGTCGGCAGCCCGAGCACCTCGGCAAAGCAGTCATTGGGAAGCGAGCCGCCGAGATTGGGCAGCACCGCCGGCGGCGCTCCTGTCGTACGGGTGATCGAGTCGATGGCCCAGATCACCCAGGGATGCTCCGGGTCCAGGCGGGTCGCTTGCATGAACCCGCGCGCCCACGGCTTGACCTCCACCATGGAGAAGCCCGCCTGGTCGAGATGCCGCCGTAGAGCAGGGATGAAGGTGGCGGGATCCGTATCGACAGTATAGCGGATTTGACAGGTGGCCGTCGCGCGCGGCGGGATCGCGTTGACCGGGTTTTCCGGATTGCCGGTCTTGAAGGCGAGCACCTCGAAGGTGTTCCAGGCGAAGACCTTCTCGGCGGGGGTAAGGCCCGGCTCCCCCCAATCGGGATCGATCGCGGGGGCATCCTCGCCGCCCTCGACGGCGAGCCCGGCGACGGCGGCACGCACCGAATTCGGAATCGCGTGCGGCACCAGCTCGCGAACCAGCACGCGGCCCCTGGGCGAGGCGATCGTGGCGATGGCGTGGGCCAGGATGATTCCGGGATTGGCGAGGAGCCCGCCCCAATTGCCGGAATGGTGGCCGCCCTCGCGCAAGTCGACGACGAGATCGAAATTCATGACACCGCGAGAGCCCATGAAGATCGTCGGCCGGTCCGGCATCAGGCGCGGGCCATCGGAGGCGATCAGCAGATCGGCTGCCAGCCGGTCGCGATGGGTCTCGCAGAAGATGCGGAGCCCCGGCGAGCCGATCTCCTCGCTGGTCTCGATGAGAAGCTTGGAATTGAATCCGAGACTGCCGCGCTCATCGAGAACACAGGCCAGAGCCGCGATGTTGATCGAGTGCTGACCTTTGTTGTCGGCAATGCCGCGGCCATAGAGCATGTCGCCGCGCCGCTCGATCCGCCAGGGGGAGAGGCCCGGTTTCCATTGGCTATCGAGCCCGCGTACCACGTCGCCATGGCCATAGGTCAGCACGGTTGGGAGCTTGGGATCTTCGAGGCGCTGGGCCACCAGGAGGGGACCGCCCCCGGCGACCGGATTCTCGAAGACCTCCCAGCTATAGCCCAAACGCGCCAATGTCGGCCCGATCTCCTCGGTGAGATAGGCGGCGAGATGAGGACGGCTGCTCGGCTCTTGGCTCTCGGTGCGGAACGCGATGCGGCGATCTAGATCGGTGAGGAAGGCGCCGTCGTCATAATGCCGTTCGGCGCGGGCGATCGCGGATGTTCGGGGCATGTCGGCCTGCCTCGTCTCTTTGCGGCTGCGCTAGGCTAGGCGGACTCGCCAAAGAGATGCAATGCCGCCGTTGGGAGTGCCGCCGTTGGGAGTGAATGCATGGACGCGATCGGCTGAAAGAAAAGATCGGCCTGGTGCGCATATGCCGGCCTAAACGTCGATCTCCTTCACAAACTTCGCGTTCTCCTGGATGAAGGCGAGCCGCAGCTCGGGCTTGCGCCCCATGAGCTGCTCGACGAGCCGCTCCGTGTCACGCTTGCCATTCGTCTCTCCGTGCCCTTCACCATTGGGCAGCATAACCCTGAGCAAGGTGCGCTTGCCGGGCGACATGGTGGTCTCGCGCAGTTGCGCCGGCGGCATCTCGCCGAGACCCTTGAAGCGGCTGATCTCGATCTTTCCCTTGCCGCCGAACGCCGTTTTGACGAGCTCGTCCTTGTGCTTGTCGTCGCGGGCGTAGAGCACCTTGCCGCCCTGCGAGAGTCGGTAGAGCGGCGGCATCGCGAGATAGAGGCGGCCGTCCTCGATGAGCCCGCGCATCTCCTTGTAGAAGAAGGTCATCAGCAATGATGCGATATGCGCGCCGTCGACATCGGCATCCGTCATGATGATGACCCGGTCATAGCGTAACCTATCGGTGCTGTAATGGGAGCCAAGTCCGCAGCCGAGGGCGAGGACAAGATCGGCGAGCTCCTGATTGCCGCGCAGCTTCTCAGCGGAGGCGCTGGCGACGTTCAGAATCTTGCCACGCAGGGGCAGCACCGCCTGCGTCTCGCGATCGCGCGCCTGCTTTGCGGATCCTCCCGCCGAATCGCCCTCCACGAGAAAGATCTCGGTGCCGTCGGAGGAGCGGCGTGCGCAATCGGCGAGCTTGCCGGGCAGTCGAAGGTTGCGCGTCGCCGTCTTGCGATTGAGCTCGCGCTGGTCGCGCCGCCGCTGCCGCTCCTCCGCGCGCTCGACGATGGAATCGAGCAGGGTCCGCGCGGCGGCGGGGTCCGCGGACAGCCAGTGGTCGAAGTGATCCTTGAGATGGGCGTCCACGAGGCGCGTCGCCTCCGGCATCGAGAGGCGTTCCTTGGTCTGGCCCTGGAACTGCGGGTTGCGCACGAAGAGCGAGAGCATGATGGCGGCACCCTCGACGATGTCATCGGCGCTGATCTGCTTCGCCTTGCGATTGCCGACTAGCTCGCCATAGGCGCGCAGGCTGCGGGCAAGGGCCGTGCGCAGGCCCAATTCATGGCTGCCGCCTTCGGGCGTGGGCACCGTATTGGTATAGGAATGCAGGAAGCCCTCGCCGTCCACCGGCCAAGCGATCGCCCACTCGACGCGCCCTTGATCATCGGCAAAACGCGCCTCGCCTTCGAAGGGGGTGGGGGTCAGGGTGGCCCGTCCAGCAAGCTCGGCGTTCAGGTAATCAAGAAGCCCGCCCGGAAAGTGGATCACCTCCTCGGCGGGAATGCCGTCGACGCCTTTCAACAGCTCGGCCGCGCATTTCCAGCGAATCTCGACGACGCGGGTAAGATAAGCCTTCGACCGCGCCATGCGGTAGAGCCGGTCGGGCTTGAAGCGGGCGTGGGGACCGAAGATGTCCGGATCGGGGTGAAAGCGAATGGTGGTGCCGCGCTTGTTCGGCGCGGCGCCCGCCTCTTTCAATTTCCCCTTTGGCTTGCCGCGAGCGTAGTCCTGGACCCACAATTTGCGATCCCGCGCCACCTCGACGCGGAGCTCGTCGGCGAGCGCGTTCACGACGGAAAGGCCCACCCCGTGCAGGCCGCCTGCCGTGGTATAGACCTTGTCGGAGAATTTTCCGCCGGAATGGAGCGTCGTGAGAATGACTTCGAGAGCGGATTTGTTCTTGAACTTGGGGTGAGGATCGACTGGGATGCCGCGGCCATTATCGCGAACAGTAACGGACCCGTCGGCGGTAAGCTCCAGCTCGATCCAGCTCGCATGGCCCGCTACCGCCTCGTCCATAGCGTTGTCGAGGAGCTCGGCGACCAGATGATGCATCGCGCGCTCATCGGTGCCGCCGATATACATGCCGGGGCGCCGCCGTACGGGCTCGAGGCCCTCGAGCACTTCGATATCCTTGGCGGTGTAGCTCCCGCGACCCTTGGTCAGCGGAGTGGGCGAGAAGTCGAAGAGGTCAGCCATAATCGGCATTATGGGGAAGCGAGTCAGGGGCTTCAAGTGTATGCTGTAGATAAATCCGCGATAGGCCACAAGATTTAGTGGGAGAGGGGCTCAAGATATGGTCAAGCCGACGCTCGAAGACGCGGCAAAGGCGCAGGGCACGGGGCCTCGGCGAGAGCCTCGAGGCGAGCTTCAGATCCGCACGCTCGCAATGCCCGCCGACACCAACCAGAACGGCGACATTTTCGGCGGCTGGGTGCTCGGGCAGATGGACGTTGCTGGCGGAATCTTCGCCGCTGCGGTCGCACGTGGCCGTGCCGTCACCGTGGCCGTCGAAGGGATGACGTTCCGGAAGCCGGTCTATGTGGGCGATGTCGTCTGTGTCTATGCCGACCTCATCCGCACGGGCCGGACGTCGGTCACTGTCGGCGTCGAAGCCTGGGTTCTGCGCCGCAATGCCGGTCAGCGCATCCTCGTGACCGAGGGCAAATTCACCTATGTCGCGATCGACGACAAGGGGCGACCCCGGCCGGTCGAGCAACCGGATTCTTGAGGTTGCGGGCTGTCATTTCCCCTTGGGGCAGGGATGCTGAGGATCTCGCGTGTCGCAGACATAGACGGTCTTGAGATAGCGCGTACCTTCATCGACCATCTGCTTGGTCAGCGCCACGTGATCGGGATCTTGGGCCGCCGGGAGACGCCATGAGATTTGGATCTGATAGAGGTCGTCCTTGCCGTTGATGGTCTTGTAGATGAAGGCCTCGCCATAATTCCCGCGCTTCGTCTTGGCACAGACGATGAGCTGCAGGCCTGTGGGATAGCCGCGCTCCATGCCCTCATGCTCTTTGCCATAGGCCGGCTTCTCGCAATTCTCGTCGACCACGCTCTTGATCATATCGAAGGATGTCTGGAGCGGTTGTCGGCTCAGGCCGTGCCAGGACGACGCGGAAATACGGTCCTGCCATTTCTCGGCGGACTGACCGTCCGGAACCATCTCCTTGATGCTGACGCGGACTTGCCCCTGCTGACGGGTCTCATCGGTGATCGATTTCCAACCCTTGGGAACGGGTAGGACCAGCCGCTCTCCTGTGGCGGGCGCGGCGGATGGCTTGCTCTTCGCCGCCTGCGCCAGCGCCGGGGGCGTAGCGGCCAGCGCAATTCCGAGGAGCAGAGACAATGACAAGACGAGGCATAAACGCGCCATGGCGGCATCCCTGGGGATGGGTGGAATCGGGCGGAGCTTAGCGGCCGTGATTGCGCGGCGATAGCACAATTTCCAGGGGCCGCTTACAGCCTCGTCCGAAAAGCGTCGCGGGCCGCCCTACGAGAGCGGCCCGCGGTCTGATGTATTGCGCGAGAACTGCGAATGGCGGCTCACGCGCTGTAATACATGTCGAACTCGGCCGGATGCGGCGTGTGCTCGAAGCGGTAAACCTCTTCCCAGCGAAGCTCCATATAGGAATCGATGAGGTCGTCCGAGAACACGTCGCCTTTCTTGAGGAAGTTGCGGTCGGCATCCAGGTTCTGCAGTGCCTCGCGCAGCGAGCCGCAGACGGTCGGCACTTTGCGCAGCTCCTCGGGCGGCAGGTCATAGAGATTCTTGTCCATCGGATCGCCTGGATGGACCTTGTTCTGAATGCCGTCGAGCCCGGCCATCAGCATCGCGGCAAAGCCGAGATAGGGATTGCAGAGCGGGTCGGGGAATCTTACCTCGACGCGCTTCCCCTTGGGGCTCGAGACGAAGGGGATGCGGCAGGAGGCTGAGCGATTGCGCGCGGAATAGGCGAGGAGCACCGGCGCCTCGAAGCCGGGCACAAGGCGCTTGTAGCTGTTCGTCGTCGGATTGGTGAACGCGTTGATCGCGCGCGCATGCTTGATGATGCCGCCGATGTAGTAGAGCGCGGTCTCGGAGAGGTCGGCGTAGCCGGATCCGGCGAAGAGCGGCTTGCCGCCTTTCCAGATCGACTGATGCGTGTGCATCCCCGAGCCGTTGTCGCCATAGATCGGCTTCGGCATGAAGGTGGCAGTCTTGCCATAGGAGTGGGCGACCATCTGCACGCAGTATTTATAGATCTGCATCGCGTCGGCCGTGTGTAGCAGCGTGCCGAACATAATGCCGAGCTCGTGCTGGCTCGGCGCCACCTCATGGTGGTGCTTCTCGACCTTCACGCCCATCGCGGCAATGGCATCGAGCATCTCCGAGCGCATATCCTGCGCGGAGTCGATCGGCGGGACGGGGAAGTAGCCGCCTTTCACCGGCGGGCGATAGCCGGAATTTCCCTCCTCGTACTGACGGCCACTGTTATAGGGACCCTCCTCGGAGTCGAGAAACACGAACTGCTCGTTCATGCTCGACTTAAAGCGCACGTCGTCGAATACGAAGAACTCCGCCTCCGGGCCGAAATAGGCGGTATCCCCGACCCCCGTCGCCTTGAGATAGGCTTCGGCCCGCTTGGCCGTGGAGCGGGGATCGCGGGCATAGGCTTCGCCTGTGGTCGGCTCGAGAACGTCGCAGACGAGAACGAGGGTCGGCTGCGCCATGAAGGGATCGAGGGTGGCGGAATCCGGATCGGGCATGAGGGTCATGTCCGACTCGTTGATCGCCTTCCAGCCGGCGATCGAGGAGCCGTCAAACATCACGCCGTCCTCGAGGAAGGACTCATCGAAATTGCTGACGGGATGGCTCAGATGCTGCCATTTGCCGCGCGGATCGGTGAAGCGGAAATCGACGTATTTGACGTCGTGCTCCTTGATCATCTCGAAGATTTTCTCGCTCTTTTTCGACATCGTTGAGGTCCCTTCTGCGTCTATGCTCTTGTCAGGCTCGGAGAGCCGCCAGCGCGAGCGCGCCGCGATGCTCTCCCTGGGGTCGCTTCTTCGTAGAGGCGTGGGTCAGATGGCGTCCTTGCCCCGCTCCCCCGTGCGAATGCGTATGGCTTCGTCCACCGTGGTCACGAAAATCTTGCCGTCGCCGATGCGGCCGGTATGGGCGGCTTGCTGGATCGCCTCGATAGCGCGCTCGACGAGGCCATCCTCCAGCACCACCTCGATCTTCACCTTGGGCAGAAAATCCACGACGTATTCAGCGCCCCGGTAAAGCTCCGTATGACCCTTCTGGCGGCCGAAGCCCTTGGCCTCGGTCACTGTCAGTCCCTGGAGCCCGATCTCGTGGAGCGCCTCCTTTACCTCGTCGAGCTTAAATGGCTTGATGATGGCTTCGATCTTCTTCATGTCGCTGTATCCCGCCCTGCCGCGTCACACGGTGCTCGTCAGCATGCCTCGTTTGCCGGTCCATCAGGTATTAGCACGGCTCGTGCCAGAATGGCGGCTGCCGCTCGCCGCGGCGAAGCGCGGATTTTCGGCACGGGAGATGGCTTTCCCGCCGCGCATCCAGCTCATTTTCTAGGCAACTGCCCAGATAACAATCAATCTCATGCAGAAAGGCAGCGGCGAATCCGCTCGATCGCACGTTCGATGTTTTCCGTGCTGTTGGCGTAGGAGAAGCGCAGATAGCCCTCGCCATATTTGCCGAAGCTGGTCCCGGCGATGGTGGCGACCCCCGCCTCCTCGAGCAGCTTCTGTTGAAAGCCACGGGTGTCGTAGCCGGTCTCGCTGATATTGGGAAAGGCGTAGAAGGCGCCGCCGGGCTCGACGCAGCGGAAGCCGGGGAGCTGGTTGAGCGCCCGAACGATCACGCGCCGGCGCTGGTCAAAGGCACGCACCATATCGTGGACGCTGTCCTGCGGGCCCGTGAGCGCGGCGAGGCCGGCATACTGGGCGGCTGCGTTGACGCAGGAATGGCAATTGACCGCGAGACGCTCCGCATGGGGAAAGAGCTGATCGGGCCAAACGCTGAAGCCCATGCGCCAACCCGTCATCGCATAGGTCTTGCTCCAGCCGTCGAGGAGGATCACGCGATCCCGTAGCGCCTCGTAGGTGAGGAGGCTTACATGCCGGCGGCCGTCATAGAGCATTTGGCTGTAGATCTCGTCACTGAGGATGACGACCTTGGGATGCTCGAGCAACCCGGCCGCCAGCTTATCGAGCTCCGATTTGGGGACGGCGCCGCCCGTGGGATTGGCCGGGCTATTGAGAATGAGAAGCCGCGTGCGCGGGGTGATCCTCGCCAGCACTTCGTCCGCGTTGAAGGAGAACCCGTTCGTCTCGTAGAGCGGTGTCGGTATCGCCGCGGCGCCGGTGAAATTGATCACCGATTCATAAATGGGAAAGCCGGGATTCGGATACATGATCTCGGCGCCGGGCTCGCCGAGCATCAGGATGGCGAAGAACATCGTGACCTTGCCCCCAGGCACGATCAGGACGTTCTTCGGGCTCACCTCGACGCCATGGCGGCGGTGGAGATCGGCGGCGACGGCCTCGCGCAGCTCGGGGATGCCGGCCGCCGGCGTATAGCCGTGATGCCCGTCCGCCAGGGCCTTGCGGCCCGCCTCGACGATATGGGTGGGCGTTTTGAAGTCGGGCTGGCCGATGCCGAGATTGATGATATCCCGCCCCGCGGCCGCGAGCGCATTGGCGCGGGCGAGCACTTCGAAGGCGGTTTCGGTGCCGAGACGCGAGAGCCCGGCGGCGAGTTGGGGCATGTCGTTTCCTCGTTCTTCCTGCTGATCGTTTGGGCGCGCGCACTATGCCTCACCGGGCGCAGCGCGATCAAATGCCAAAGCGGCTCAGCCCCGAAAATCAAGCGCGGCGCGAATGCCACGACCTTCACACGTTACGGCGCCTCGCTGCGCGGCTTGACCATGGGAGGGCAAAGGATTAGAGACGTGCCTTCTCTCGCGTCCCGCTTGCTTGCGGGAGGCGTGGTGGCGGGCGTAGCTCAGCTGGTAGAGCGCCAGATTGTGGTTCTGGATGTCGCCGGTTCGATCCCGGTCGCTCGCCCCACTTCCCTCGCCATCCGGCTACGTCTCTAGATTGCGGCAGCTCTCCGACGGCGGGCAAAGAGGAGGAATCCGCTGAGGCCGGCTGCCAGCAGCAGGGCCGCAGGCGGCTCGGGCACCGGGTCGACCTCGCCGACGAAGAGGAGCCCGAAGGGGTTTGAGTTGTTCGTCGTCCCGTTGCCGATCTGGTAGACGTCGAATTCGAGGCTGTGGCTCGTTCCCGCGCCCAGAAGCGTGTCGACCACGTAGTCCTTGCCGGGTGTGCAGCTCGGCGCGCTGTCCTCGCAGATATGGTTATCCGCGAAGCTGGTATCGAAGGTCGCGGAATTGATGAAGACGCCGTCGACAAGGATTTTCGCCGTGTCGTCGGCCCAAATGTTCGCGATGATCCGCGCGTCGGCCGGCGCATTGAAGGTCAGCGTGTAGATCATCGACGGGGCGTAGAGGTTCTGCGGCACGACGACGTTGTCGGGACCGACGCCCGTCTTCGCAAAGGACACCCAGCTCGCTTGGGAGCTCGCCAGGTTCTGAAACCCCGGCAGGTTGGGCGCGAAGGCGGGATGCGTCCCCTGCCACAGGCTGTCGGGGGTAATGGCGACGCAGGCGGTGCTGGCATTGAATGGATTGGCGCAGCTTTCCGTCTGGCCGGCGGCCGGATTTCCCGATTGCAGCAGGATCGCGGCCGCTTCGGCTCTTGGCGCCGAGGCCACGAGACCACCGACGAGCGCGAGAGCGCATAGGCATCCGGCAAGTTTTCCACGCATCGATCGCTCCTCGGCTCGCTCGCAGACAGGAATCACTTCACAATGAAGAGTGAAGTAATTAACCTAAAAATTTAACGAATTAACCAATAACACTTGACGATATCAGTGTTATCTAAATAATTCGTCAAAATTTGTCAAGAAGCGAAGATGTATATCAAAGAGGACGTGTATACGATGCGGGCGTCTGCGCACCGTTGATCTGGATCAACGTCGCTGGCGTGCCGGCCGCTAGAGTGGCGGCGTGAGTGGTTTCTCACCTTCCGCTCATCAACTTTGACCCTGCCTGGTCCACCCCGGGCGGGGTTCTTTTTTGGGAAGGCGAGCGCGGGCCTCGCCCCGCTCGGCCGCAGGCTCTCACATCCCGAGGCGCTTCATGAAGCTGAGGTCGTAGGAGATCCCGCGCCAGCCCGGAATGGGCTTGATCACGATCGGCAGATCGTGCGCATGCACGTCGCGCGCATTCGCGACGCGCAGCACCTCGGCGGCGCGGAGCTCCTGCTCGGGCGTGCGCACGGCGACCCAAAGCACGATGCCGCCATGGCTGAGCTGCTCGCGGAAGCGCCGGACATAGCGCTGGTCGAGCCAGCGTGCCACCATGTAGCCGAGAAGCCCGCCGAGCGCGCCGATCAGAAGCACCGCCCAGACGACCGTGAGGTCGGCAGCACCCCGGCTCGCCAGAATCGCCGCGGCAATGACAGTCGGCACGTAGATCGCGACGCCGATGAGCACCCCCTCGGCATCGCCGAGGGAGGTCTTGGAGACGTAGATCGTCCGGGGGATCTCGGTATCGTCCTCGATCTCGCGCACATGGGCGTAGGCGCGTCCCACCACCTGCTCGACAGTGTGAAAATCGGCGACGGTGCTGATATCGGCGCGGTTGAAGCCGCAATGTTGCAGCTCGTCGACGGCGGCCTGCAGATGCTCTTGATCGTCGAACACGCCGACGACCTCGCGCACCGTGCCGACCTGACGAGAGACCGCTGCTTCCTCGGCGATAGTCGACATGCCAACCTCCTCGCAGACGCCCGCCTCCGCGGGCGCAAATCCGGTCGGAGGCTTATCTTCCGTTATTTCCCGGAAGAGAGCCTCCCCGGGAACGATGCGAATATAACACGAAAATCAAAGCAGGGGTTGCGCGGAATGCGCGGATATCCCGCGGCGGCGAGGTCCCGTGATCTGTCACTTCATCGTGATTGGGCGCAGGCTGTCGGGCGTTGAGCGCGCGAAAAGATCGCCGTTCGGCATATAGAATTCGACGACGACGCGCTGTCCCGAGAGGCAGGCCTCCGCATCCGAGACGAGAAGGGCGGTCATGAGGCGGTTCGGCTGCTTATAGGCCGCCGACCAGGTATAGACGATGCGGCCGTTCATCATCTCGCGCTTCGCGAAGGCGCCGGTGCTCTGCACCCGCAGCAGCGAGGCCCCGGCTTGCGCCTGGTCGCAGGCCGCTGTCGCCATCGACACCGAGCTCAGCAGCATCGCCGCGGTGATGAGGCCAATCATTCCCGGCTCGCGCATCCTGCGCATCGAGGCCCTCCCTGGGTTGGTGGGTGCCAGGAGAGCACGAGGGCCTTAAACGGCGATTAACGCAGCGCCGGCGCAAGAACGCGGCATGGGCGCGATCGGGGCCGTTAACCATAGCCTCGCGATATCTTAGCCGGCCATGAGGCCAGCCAGGGCCTGACGCAGGACCTGGCGGCTGCGGAACAGCACCATCTCCTGCCAATCCGGTGTCGCCGGATAATAGTGCTTGCGAATTTGCGCCTTGATGCGCCGCGTCTCGGGCGCCGACCAGTCGACATTGCTGTAATTGTGCAGCCAATGATCCTCGCGCAAGGCGCGCATGCCGGAGGTGCTCGACGGATAGGTCCCATATTCCAGCGCGATGTAGGTGACGGCGTCGCCGAGCTTGCGGCACCATTCCTCATCGGCAAGACCCCGCTTCGGCACCGAGGAGGAGGTCCCGAGGGTCGGCTCGGTCAGGGAATCGCCATACCACGCGCGGCCCCGCTTATGCCCGAGGCTGCCCGGGATGTTCCCCGAGATGGGCTCGCCATAGCCGAAGGGGCCGAGGCCCGTATGGTAATCGACGACGGCGACGAGGCGGCGCGCTGCGAGGTGATAATCGGCGATGATGGCCTCCAAAGTCAGCCGCGCCCAGGTCGGCTTGATGCCGCCGTAAAAGATGCCGCCCGGGTGACGGTATTGGCCGGCCGAGCGCGCGATGTCGAATTGGCGCGGCCCGTGCTTCTCGCGATAGGCCTCGAGGCGCTTGATCGCGGCCTCGTATTCGGGGCCGCTCAGCGTTCTGGGCACGAGGGCGTCGGCGAGCTCGTCATAGGCGGGATTCTCCGGGAGCGGCTGGCCGAAATCGATGAAGTTCCGGTTAAGGTCGCAACCTTCCTCGGTGACGCGGCGGAGCCAGGCGAAGCCGTACGGGTTGATTGCATGGACGAAGAGCATCGCGGTGTCGGCGGGAAGGGGAGCGGTCCCAGGGCCGAGGAGCCAATCGATCTGCGCGCCCGAGCCGCAGAACCCTTCGACCCCATGGGTCGCCGAGACGGTGACCAGCACCTTGGCGGCGTCCTCGGGGCCGAACCAGGCGACGTCCGTCGCGAGGGCCTCACCCCCGGGGCCGCGCAGCGGATTGGCATAGCTGCGCAAGCTTCCGCCGACGAGCGCTGTCGCCGCATGGAACTTGTCGCGTGCGGATTTGTAGTCGGTGGAGAAGCGCGTGGCGAAGCCGGTTTCCAAGTTCATTCTCATCCTCCTCCGAGCGGCGCGGCGACGCCATCGCGACGGCGTTAACCATAAGCTTGGCCAGCACACGCGATCGCACGCCGAGCACGCGGTTGTCACGCCTTTTTGATAGCGCGTTAAGGATTCCTTAAAGATCCGTCAGACGGAGTTTTGCGGCGCGCCAAATTTGTCCCCACATCGAAGTCCCGCAAGCGTGTAGCTTCTCTTTCACAGACTGTCGAGCGATCGCGCTCCGGTCTTCGAGAGGAGAGCCCCCGGCTCCAGATAAGATGGTCCAGTTACAGTCCTATCGACTGCCCCCTGTCCGGCTGACGAGCAGCGCCATGTCCTGGCCTGCCTTCGAGAACGAGATCGAGCGCAGCCTTCGTCTTCTGCAACGCATGCGGTTGCAAGTCTCGCTTTTCGCGGTTCGTTTCCCGGCCACCGCGGATGCCACAACGGTCGATGCCGCGTCGGCCGCGCTCGCGCGCTTGGGGCCGGTCGGTCAATTGGCCGATGGCCGGATCGGGCTCCTCTATCTCGGGCCGCGCGCGCCCGGCCCCGGCGGCGATGTCGCGCTCATGCGCCATGTGCGCCGGCTGATGGAGCAGGCGCTGAGCGAGCGGGGCGCCGGTTGGCTTGGGGAGCGGCTGGAGGTTTCCGCCTCCCATGCCTGGACCGACGAGGTCAGCAGCGCTCAGGAGTTCGCGCGGGAGCTTTTCGTCGAACAGCCCGTCCGGCGCTTCGCCGGCGTCCCCGCCTTCGCCCGGTTTGCCTATTAAAAGGGAGCGCGTCTAAGCCACAGGCTGATAGCGGCTGCGGTCGCCCAAGGCCGCCAGGCTGACCACACGGACGACATCCGGCTCTTCCAGGCTCGCGATCCGCGCATGGGGCATGTTGCGCGGTCCGGCAAAAACCGACAGGACCTCCCACGCCCCGGGGCCCGCATCGATCTTGATATAGCGCTGCCCGACGACGATGCCGTGATCGTCAACCGTGCCGCCCTTTCCCAGGTGAGCGCCGCCGCCATCGGCGTCCTTGCCAAGGCCGAACAGCCGGCGCATGCGCGAAAGGGCTTTTCCGCCGCTTCCGTTGGAGAAAGCCGGAGCTCCCACCGGAGCAGCGGGTATGGGAGTGGCGGGTTCCGGCGGACCGGAAATCGCGGTTGGGCGGGCGGGCGGACGAGGGACGGGAGTTCCGGGTCGCTCCGGCCTCGGCGGAAGAGCAGGCGGCGTGGATTGGGCCCCGGGCAGCAGGATTGGTCCGGGATCGGAAACAGGCGCGGACGGTGACTGCCGCGGAGGGGCCTGCGACGGCGCCATCTGGAGCGATGGTTGGAAGGCGAAAAGGTCGTTTTCGACCTTGGCAAGCCGGGATTGGCGCCGCCGAGGCTTTGCGCCGGATGCCGCCGCAGCCGCGGGGCCCGCGGCGCTGGCCATGGCGATTTCCGCAAGAAAGGCCGTCCGCGCCTCGGCGTCGGCCTTACGCCAGGCGCGCCGAAGCTCGTTCAAGGGCGAGGGGTCGCAGATGAGCCCGGCCTCGATCGCGGCGGCGCGGACGCTCCGGATCTCGCCCGCTTGTAAGCGACGGGCGATATCCGCGTGCTCCCGCTCGATGCGACTCCGCCAATAGGCCGAGTCGCGGCTTCGGCCAGTCATACCGTATCTTGTAGGTCATTCTTGGGGTGCCGTCAACATGATGTGGCGTAACAGGGAGCTAGACCTGTGTTGATAAATCAACCCGTTGTCACTGCGACGGGGCAAGCGTGGCGCAGTTCGTGCGGCCGGACATTAGGCAATCCTCGAGGGTGGAGACGGCGCGCAGTTTCTGCGCCAGGAACAAGCCGATGACGGCCAGGAGAAGGATGACGGCGAGGCCGGCGAGGCTTCGCGTCATTCGCCTGGCCTCGGGATCGTCCTCGAGGGTCTCGTCGTCATCGTGCTCCAGCTTCTCGAGCTTCGGCATGGCTCACTCTCCCGGCCGGTCGCTGCGAATTGGAATCGCCGCCGGCGGCAGTTTCGGCTGGGCATGGCGCGCTTTGCGGCGCCGCGTCAGCCAATGACTCAGCCGATCGAGATAGAGATAGATGATCGGCGTGGTGTAGAGGGTCAGGAATTGGGAGACCAGCAGCCCGCCGACAATGGCGATCCCCAGCGGGCGGCGCAACTCGGAGCCGGCGCCTTGGCCGATGGCGATCGGGAGGGATCCGAAGAGTGCCGCCATCGTCGTCATCATGATCGGGCGGAAGCGCAGCAGGCAGGCCTCGTGAATCGCCTCGAGAGAGGATTTGCCCTCCTTACGCTCCGCCTCGAGGGCGAAGTCGATCATCATGATCGCGTTCTTCTTCACGATGCCGATCAGGAGGATGATGCCGATGAGCGCGATCACGCTCAGATCGTAGTGGAACAGCCACAGCATGATGAGGGCGCCGACACCAGCCGAAGGGAGCGCCGAGAGAATGGTGATCGGGTGGATATAGCTCTCATAGAGCATGCCCAGCACGATATAGACGACAAGGATCGCGGCGGCGATGAGGAGCGGGGTTGAGGCCAGAGACGACTGAAACGCCTGCGCCGTGCCCTGGAAGGAGCCCTGCAGCGAGACGGGCGTGCGCAGCTTGGCCTGGAGCGACTGAATGGCATCGACCGCCTGGCCGAGCGAGTAGCCCGGGGCGAGGTTGAAGGAGAGCGTTACCGCCGGGAACTGGCCTTGATGATTGACGGTGAGGGGCTCGACCTTGTCGGTAAAATGCGCAACCGCGCTCAGCGGAACTTGCTTGCCGCCGGGCCCGGGGAAATAGATGCGCGACAAGGCGGTCGGGTCCTCCTGGAACTGCGGCTGAACCTCGAGGATCACCTTGTACTGGTTGGTCGAGGTGTAGATGGTCGCCACCTGGCGCTGGCCGAACGCGTCGTAGAGCGTCTGGTCAATCAGCGATAGGGAAAGGCCGAGCCGGTAGGCGGCGTCGCGGTCGATGTCGATGGCGATATGAGGGGCCGAGATCTGCTGATCCGAGCCGACATCCTGGAGCTCCGGCAGCTTCTCCATCTCCCGCTGGATGATGGGCGCCCAGTGGTTGAGCTCCTCGGAATCGGTATCCGTCAGGGTGTATTGGTATTCGGTCTTGCTGAGGCGGCCGCCCACATTGATGTCCTGTCCCGCCTGCATATAGAAGAACGCGCCCTGAACCTGCGCCACTTGGGGCCGCAGGCGCTGAATGATCTGCTGCGCCGTGCTCTTGCGCTCGTCGAAGGGCTTGAGCTGGATGAACATGCGCGCGGTGTTTTCCGCGGGATTGTAGGTCGTGGCCCCGGCGAAGCCGACGACCGCCTGCACGCCAGGGTCCTTGACGATGATCTGCGAAAGCTCGTGCTCGATTTCGGCCATGGCGCCGAAGGAGATGTCCTGACGCGCCTCGGCCTGGCCGAAGATGAAGCCCGTATCCTGCTCGGGGAAGAAGCCCTTCGGAATCTCGATATAGAGACAGGCGGTCACGACGATGAGGGCCAGAGTCGACACAAGCGCCAAGCGCTGATGACGGAACACCCATTTCAGGCCGCGGTCATACCCCGCGATCATGCGGTCGAAGAAGCGCTCGGCGGCGCGGTTCAGTCGATTCTTGGCGTGGCCGGCGCCTCGCTTCAGAAAAAGCGAGCACATGACCGGGGTCAAGGTGAGGGAGACGAAGCCGGAGACGATGACGGCCACGGTGACCGTCACCGCGAATTCGCGGAAGAGCCGCCCGACGATCCCGCCCATGAAGAGAAGCGGAATGAACACCGCGATGAGGGAGAAAGTGATCGATATGATGGTGAAGCCGATCTGGCCGGCTCCCTTGATTGCGGCATCGAAAGGACGCTCGCCCGCCTCGATATAGCGGACGATGTTCTCGATCATCACGATGGCGTCGTCGACGACGAAGCCGACGGCGATCGTGAGCGCCATCAGCGACAGATTATCGAGGCTGTACCCCAGCAGATACATGACCCCGAAGGTGCCGACGAGCGCGAGGGGCACTGTCACGCTTGGGATGATCGTCGCCCAGGTGCTCCGCAGGAACGCGAAGATCACCATCACGACCAGGCCGATGGTGAGCAGCAGCGTAAGCTGCACATCGCGCACCGAGGCGCGGATGGTGTCCGAGCGGTCGGAGATCAGGTCGACATGCACCGAAGGCGGAATCGAGGCCTCGAGCTGGGGCATCATCGCCTTGATCTGATCGACGATGGCAAGCGTATTCGCGCCGGGCTGGCGCTCGATCAGCAGAAGCTCCGCGCGTCTGCTATTGTACCAGGCGCCGGTGCGCGGCGATTCGCTCGAATCGATGAGATCGCCGATGTCCTGCAGCTTGACCGGCGCGCCATTGCGATAGGCGACGATGACGTTGCGGAAGGCGTTGGCGTTGAAGAGCTGGTCGTTGGTGTCGAGAGTGAAGGACTGGTGCTTGCCCTCGAGATTGCCCTTCGGCTCGTTGGTCGTCGCGGCGGCAAGGGCGTTGCGGACGTCCTCGAGGCTGATGCCGCGCGCCGCGAGCGCCGTCGGGTTGACCTGCACATGGGCCGCGTATTGCTGCTGCCCGGCAACGATCACCTGGGAGACGCCGCTCACGGTCGAGAGCTTCTGCGCCAGCACCGTATAGGCGTAATCGTCGACCTTGTAGATCGGCAGCGCGTCGGAATAGACGGCGTAAATAAGGACGGCGCGATCCGTCGGGTTTGTCTTCTTGTAAGTCGGCGGATTGGGCAGATCCTTGGGCAGCAAGCCGCCGGCCGCGTTGATCGCCGTCTGCACGTCCTCGGCCGCGCCGTCGATATTGCGGTCCAGCGCGAATTGGAGCGTGATCGTCGTGGCGCCGACGCCGCTCGTCGAGGTCATCTGGGTGAGGCCGGGAATCGCCGCGAATTCCTGCTCGAGCGGGGTTGCCACCGACGAGGCCATGGTATCGGGGCTGGCACCCGGCAGCTTTGCCGATACGGTGATGGTCGGAAAATCAATGGTGGGCAATGCCGCAACGGGGAGCAGGCCATAGGTCGCAGCCCCGAACACCAGAATTCCCATCATCAGCAGCGAGGTGGCGATCGGGCGGCGAATGAAGATTTCGGAAATGCTCATTTATCGATCCCGCGTGGCGCCTCGGCCCGCCATGTCTGGAAGCCGGATCATCCGGCCGCGGCGGCGGTCCGGGACGCGCCGCTCGCCTCGCTGACGATCTTCACCTTGGCGCCGTTGGTCAGGCGGTATTGCCCGTCGACAACGACCCGCTCGCCAGCAGCCAGGCCCTTGGCGATGACGGCGAGGCCATCCTGGGTCGCGGCGACCTGAACCGCGCGCCGCTCCACCGTATCGTCGGGCTTAATGGTATAGACGTAGGGGCCGTCCGCGCCCTGCATCACGGTCTGCGCCGGAACAGTGACCGCGTTCCGGCGCACCGAGAGGACGAGACGTGCGCTCACGAATTCCCCCGGCCATAGGCGCTCGTCCTTGTTCTCGAAGGTGGCCTTGAGATGGATGGTCCCCGTCGAGGGGTCGATGGCGTTGTCGATGAGGCTCAGCTTGCCCTGCGACAGAAGCGTCTTGTCCCCGCTGTCATAGGCCAGCACCGCTAGCGGCGCCTTGGCCTGGTTGAGGCGGATCTCGTCGAGCGCGTCCTGGGGCACCGTGAAGCTCACGAAGATCGGCCTGAGCTGGGTGATGGTGACGAGGGGGGTGGCCTGGCTCGCCTGCACGAAATTGCCGATGTCGACCAGGCGCGCGCCGGTGCGCCCGTCTATGGGCGAGCGAATATCCGCATAGCCGAGATTGAGCCGGGCGTTCTCGATCTGGGCCTCATCGGCCTTCACAGCGCCCTCGAGCTGCTCGACCGTCGCTTTCTGGTCCTCATAGCTCTGGCGAGTCTGGAAACCCGAAGCGACCAGTTTGCTGTAACGCGCGAAGTCTCGCTGGGCGCCGGCGAGCTGAGCCTCGTCCCTTTGCTTCTGTGCGACGGCCTGGTCGAGGGCGGCCTGAAACGGGCGGGGATCGATCTGGAAGAGGGGATCGCCGGCCTTGACCTCCTGGCCCTCGGTGAAGAGCACCTTCACGATCTGGCCGTCGACCCGGGTCTTGACCGATACCGTGTTGTAGGCCTGCACGGTGCCCAGGCCGCGGACGAAGACCGGCATGTCTCGCGCCTCGGCAACGCCTGCGGTGACGGGGACGGGAGGCGGGCCCGGCGGCGGTGAGGCGGCGTGGGTTGGACGCTCCGCATAGTACCATCCCCCGCCACCCAGCGCGACCGCGAGCGCGAGACCGGCAATGATCCTGAACTTTTTGATCTCGCCCATTTCCGTATCGACGTTTCCATTAGTTATCTCGCACGGGCCGCCCGGCGAACCGGCCCGGCTCATAGGCTTTGCACATGATACGCCACCGATATGATTGCCATGCGGCGGCCCCCGCTTGTCTGTGACCCCTGAACCGCGCTTGCCGGTGGGGGTTCCGGCCAGCCTCACAGTCCGCCGGCAATTATTTCACCCACCGTTACGCAAATCGGCAGCGATATCACAGGAAGGAACGGCAGATCTGAGATATGATTTAAGTCTTTCTTGCGCCCAACAATAAGCAATTCAAATTTCGGCGAGCCGGTATCGGCGCGACCTACAACGAAGAATAGCGGCATTTGCAAGGGAGGCTGAAATGACCACCACGGATTGGCGCCTCAAGGGCGAATGGGTGAAGAACTGCAATTGCGCCTTCGGTTGCCCCTGTGATTTCAATGCGCGGCCGACGCAGGGTCATTGCCAAGGTCTCGTGGCCATGAATATTCAGGAGGGCCATTTCGGTGATATTGGCTTGGACGGACTCCGCTTCGTCGTTACGGTGAGCTTTCCCGGCCCCCTCCACGAGGGCCATGGCACGCTCCAGCCGATCATTGACGCCCGCGCCACCCCTGATCAGCGTGACGCCCTGCTCCAAATTCTCTCGGGCCAGCATTCCGCCGAAGGGACGATTTTCCATATTTTCAGCGCCATCACCGAGACGCTGCTGGAGCCGATATCGGCGCCGATCGAGTGGGTATTCGATATGGCAGGACGCAAGTCGCGCATTGTCGTTCCCGGCGTGCTGGAGACGACGACGGAACCAATTCGCAATCCCGTGACGGGTGCGCCCCACCGAATTCAGGTCATGATGCCGGAAGGCTTCGAGCACAGGGGAGCCGAAGTGGCATGCTCCCATATCGTCGCGACGCGCGGAATCAACTTCCGCGTCGACGAGGGACATGGTTCGCTCGCTCTCGTTGAGCAACGTCCGGCGGGCGTCGTGGCGTAGGCCTTTGCCGAGGCGCGAGCCGTCCGCGGGGGCGGGATGCCCGATAGGAGTGCATTCGAGCAGCTATTGCGTCGCGACCGCATCGTGGTCGGCAGCGGACTCGCATTCGCGACCGGTCTTGCCTGGCTCTATGTGGTATCGACGGCCGGAAGTGGAACCGTCCCCATAACACACGGCGAGATGGCCGGCATGAGCATGGACATGCCGGGAATGGCCATGCCGGCGGCGCCGTGGTCCGCCGGATATTTCCTGATGATGCTCGTGATGTGGGCGGTGATGATGTCGGCGATGATGCTTCCTGCCGCCACGCCGATGATCCTGCTGTTCGCCGCCATCGCCCGCAAGAACCGGGACGGATTGCCGCCCTACGTGCCTACGAGCCTCTTTGCTCTCGGTTATCTTCTCCTTTGGCTCGGCTTCAGCCTGGCCGCGACCAGCCTTCAATGGGGCCTCGACCGATTGGCTCTTCTGTCATCGAGCCTGGCGACTGCGAGCGTTGCCGTGGCAGGCGCGGTGCTGATCGCCGCCGGCGTCTACCAGCTCACGCCCCTCAAGGCGGCTTGCCTGCGCCACTGTCGAGCGCCGCTGGAGTTCCTCACGCGTCATTGGCGGCGCGGCCGTCGCGGCGCTCTCCTCATGGGCGCTCATCATGGCCTCTACTGCATCGGCTGCTGCTGGATGATGATGCTGGTGCTCTTCGTCGGCGGCGTGATGAACCTTGCTTGGATCGCCGGTCGCGCTTTACGTCCTGATCGAGAAGACAATCCCCGCAGGGCACTGGGTCGGCCGCCTTGCCGGCGTCGCCCTGATCAGCTGGGGCGCCGCCATCTTGTCCGCAGGGCTGTGATCGGAGTGGTTATGAGAATAAAGAAACCGCCGAGCGGAAAAGGGGTGGGAATCCGCCCGGCGGATAAGTGCCGGTTGCATCGCGGGCGGGGCCCGAGATGCTCCCGGTCGAGCTTAAGGGGGTTGAGTAGGATATAGGATCGCCGTCTGTGGAAAAAAAGCCCCGCCGCATCGCCTCTCCCGGCGGAACGCGCATCGCGCGCTAGTGTTGTGATTTTGACATTCGGTTCGCATTCAAAGGTCGTCATTCCGGCCGGAGCGAAGCGCAGAGCCGGAATCCGGGCCGTCATGCCTGGATGCCCGCTTTCGCGGGCATGACGGCCAAACAGAACGAACCGTTGGAGTCACAACACTAGAACACGCCCAATGGACTCTCATTTTTGGGCGGCAGCTTGCGCGTGCCGCTGCGCCAGGCCTGGGGCGCGATGAAGCGCCCCTGCCACAGGCCGCGCTTGGCGGTGCGCGCGGCGAGCTCGTCGTCCTCGTAGTAGAGCGTCCGCGGGCGATCGGCGATCGCCCAGCCGGCGGTCACCAGCGCCTTCGCGAGGTCGGTCTTGCCGGCGGAGCAGGTGGCCATCATCTCGTTCATCTGGTTGGGGCCGCGCGGAAGGCATTCCACCTGTGGCGTCGTCTTCACGAGGGCTTGAAGCGCCGCCCGCGCTTCGACTCCGCAGGGATAATCCTCGTCCTTGGCGCTCTTGCATGTCTCGTCGGCATCGGGGGCATCGATGCCGTAGAGCTTGAGCCTTTGGCCCGCGACCTCCAAGTGGCTGGCATCGATCACCACCGCTGGTCCGGCGACATAGCTCATGTCATTGGCTGCGACGGCGGTGCCATGGCCCGCGGTGGCGAGCAGGGCGAGCGGAAAAGCCAGGCGCCATAGACGCATCGTCAGCCGCTCGGCGAGGCGCGGTATCGGCACTCCGGGTTCTTCTGCGGCCATCGCGTGCTCGGGGTGTGGCTCCGACATTGGAGAGATTTGCTGTTTAGCAGCCGCGTCGCGAACGGAAAAGCCGATTGAGGCGAGGGTAACGGCAAGAGCCGTCAGCTCAGCGGCTCACCGGCGACAAGCGCATTGGGATAATGGGCCTGAAGCCTGGCGATGGCGTCTCGCGCGTCGAATGCGCCCGGCTTAATCACGGAGTCAAAGGTGACCCTGAGCGTGACGCTCGCGCTGATATACCAAAAATCCGGGTAGTAATAGTTGTAAGTGGGAAAATAGGGGCCGCGGCCGTAATAATAAGGAGGGTACGGAAAGGCCGCGCCGTAAGGATCGGTGTAGCCTGGCGCGACCCGCACATCGTTGGTGCGATCCGTTACGGTGAAGGCGGGATAGCCGTTCGCGAGCGCAAGCTGCGAGGCGCGCCATAGCGCCATGTCATAGGCCAGCGCGATGCGCGCCAAGGAATCGGCATTCCGTTGGGCGCTGGTGACCGCGAGCGAGGTGCGTTCCGGCGCCCGGTAGGTGACTAGGTAGGTCTTGGCATCGACGCGTGTGTCGCTGTAGCCGTGGCTCTTGGCGACATTCAGCGGCGCGTAGAGGGGGTAGGTCGGGCCGCAGCCCGCGATCGATAGCAGCGCGATGACGGCGGGGATGAGGCGGCGCAGGAGCCGGCCCCCCAACTGGTCAAGCGGCCGTGAATGGGCGAGCGCCGACATGTCCTGAATATAGGCTTGTCCCGCCCAGCCGCGAATAGCCGGTCCGCTCAAGCCTCCGTGAGAGGCACAGCTCGCGACGGGGTGTCGATTGGCCTTGGCGATCCGAGCGGGTAACATCCGACCTTCTGATCGCCACTGGACCCTCGCCATGCGACACGATGCGCGATCTCAAGCCCATGCGCTCCTGACCGTAGCCGAGATGGCGCGAGCAGATGCCGCGGCGATTGCGCAGGGCATTTCCGGTTATGCCCTCATGGAGGCTGCAGGGGGCGCCGTCGCTGCCGCGATTCGGGAGCGCCTCGAGCCGCGCTCCACCGTCGTGCTTTGCGGACCCGGCAATAATGGCGGGGACGGCTTCGTCGTGGCGCGCCATCTGCGCGAGGCGGGCTGGCCGGTGCGGGTGGCGCTGCTCGGCGAGCCAAGCAAGCTCAAGGGGGACGCCGCGGCGCACGCAAAGCGATGGCAGGGTGCCGTCGAGCCGCTTGCTGTCGGATCCCTGGACGGCGCGGCCCTTGTCGTCGACGCCCTGTTCGGCGCCGGTCTCGACCGCCCGCTCACGGGAACGGCGCGCGCCGTCATAGAGGCGCTCAATGCGCCGGGCCCGCCCGTCGTGGCGGTCGATGTTCCAAGCGGGCTGCACGGCGATACTGGTGAGGTGCTGGGCAGCGCTCCACGGGCCTTTCTGACCGTCACCTTCTTCCGCCGCAAGCCTGGTCATCTCCTGCTGCCGGGCCGCCTTCTCTGCGGCGAGACGGTGGTGGCGCCGATCGGCATCCCCGAAACCGTGCTGGGGGATGCCAAAGTCGCCCCCACCTTCGCCAACCATCCGGACCTCTGGATTCGCGCGATTCCGTGGCCGACCCTGCTAGACCACAAATATCGCCGCGGCCACGCCCTCATCGTCGGCGGCGAGCACATGACCGGTGCCGCGAGATTGGCCGCCCGCGGCGCCCTGCGGGCAGGCGCGGGACTGGTGACCGTCGCCTGCCCCCCAGCCGCGGCGACCATATACCGGCTCGCCATGGCGAGCCTGCTGGTCGAGGTCGTCACGGACATCGCGTCCTTTCGCGAGACGCTGGAGAGCCGGCGCAAGAGCGCCTATCTCCTTGGCCCCGGCAACGGCGCCACGTCGGCCACCCGCGAGCGCGTGCTGGCGGCCCTGGCGACGGGGCGGCCTTGCGTCCTCGATGCCGACGCCCTCACCGCGTTCGCCGAGTCCCCCGGCGCGCTGTTCGACGCCATTCGCGGCCCTTGCGTCATGACCCCGCATGAAGGGGAGTTCGCCCGCCTGTTCGGGCGCGACGGCGACAAGCTCAGCCGCGCCCGGGAGGCGGCGCGCCAGAGCGGCGCCGTCGTTCTGCTAAAAGGGGGCGACTCTGTCATTGCCGCCCCCGACGCCCTCGCCGCCATCAACGAGAATGCCCCTGCCGAACTCGGCACTGCTGGAGCCGGAGACGTGTTATCGGGCTTCGTCGTGGCACTCCTCGCCCGCGGCATGCCGGCATTCGAAGCAACGGCCGCTGCGACTTGGCTGCACGGCGCGGCGGCGGCCGTCGTCGGCCCGGGCGTCATCGCAGAGGATCTTCCCGACCATCTCCCCACCGTGCTCCGCGACCTGAAGCTGCGGCTTCCGTCGGATCCGCATTTCGCCGCGGAGATTCAAGAGGTCCAATGAAGCCCACGGAAAAAGCCAATTTTCTCGATCGCACCCTGCGCAACCTCCGCGGCGCCTGGCAGGAGATTGCGGATACCGCCGCCGGCGTCTTCGCTGCAAACCTCGCCCCCAATCCCAATCTGCTCGACGAGGATGCACATCATCTTCGCGAGCAGATGCGGGATTGCCTTGAGGGGCGGGGTGGAGAGGTCTCGGCGCGCGCGCGGGCGGCCTCGCTCGGCCGCGCTTATCTGACCCTGAACAAGGAGGGGCGGCGGCGTTTTCTACGCATCCTCGCGACCGAGTTCGACTTGGACCGTGCAGCCGTAGACCGCGCCATCGAAGCGATGCGCAAAACCGATGGCAGCGAGGCGGCGCGCCGCCGCGCGGAGCATGCCCTGCGGGCGGCACTGGAACCGCCGCAGAGGAAATTACTTATGCAATTCAATGCGCTGCCGGACGGCGTTAAATTTCTTGTGGATCTTCGCGCCGAGCTTCTGCAGATCGGCAAAGGGGACCCGGCCTTGGAGGGTCTGGAAGCAGATCTCAAGAATCTGCTCGCGTCGTGGTTCGACATCGGTTTTCTCGAGCTCCGGCGCATCACCTGGGATTCGCCAGCGGCGCTCCTCGAGAAGCTTATCGCCTATGAAGCCGTGCACGAGATCCACGGCTGGAACGATCTCAAAAACCGGCTCGATTCCGATCGCCGCTGCTTTGCATTCTTTCATCCGCGCATGCCGGATGAACCTCTGATCTTCGTTGAGGTTGCCCTCCATCACGGCCTTGCCAATAACATCCAACGGCTGCTCGATCAGGATGCACCCATCCAGGACCCGCAAAATGCCGACACGGCCATCTTTTATTCCATCTCCAACGCGCAAAGGGGGCTCGTAGGGATCAGCTTCGGCGGCTTTCTGATCAAGCGCGTGGTCGACGAGTTGGTGGCCGAGTTCAGGAATCTCAAGGATTACGCGACATTGTCGCCAATACCGGGGTTCCGCGCCTGGCTCGAGGGACAGCTCAAGGCCGGGCATCCCGATCTCTTGCTGCCCGCTGAGCGCAGGGCCATCGCAGCACTTCCGATCGGGGTCGGCGATGACGGGGCTTTCGAGACGCTGCTCAACCTTCCGGCCTGGCCCGACAATGCGGAAGTGGCCAAGAGCCTTCGCGCGCCCCTGACGCGGCTCTGCGCGCGTTATCTCGCGGAAGCAAAGCGAGAAAACGGCAAGGCGCTCGATCCCGTCGCGCACTTCCACCTGTCCAACGGCGCCCGTATCGAGCAGATCAACTGGCTTGCGGATCGCTCGGCCAAAGGAATCGCTCAGGCCTATGGCATCATGGTCAATTATCGCTATCGGCACGCCGATATTGAGACCAATCACGAGGCCTATACCGGGGAAGGCAAGGTGGCGATGGCCGCCGCGGTTCGCACTTTGTTGAAGTAACCGGCAGCGCTGGCTTCGGAGCAGGGGGCGACGTATTATTCGCGGCATGCCCGACACCGCCTCCCTCGCCGCGTCAAGCCTTGCCGCGATCTCGCCCGAAGAGCTCAAGTGTCTTCGCGAGCTCGAGCGCAAGGTCCTATGGCTCTCCGCCTGGACCATTCACAACGCCAATCATCTGCGCGAGAGCCGCGACGGTCTCAAGGTCGGCGGCCACCAAGCCTCTTCCGCCTCGGTCGTCACCTTGATGACCGCACTCTATTTCCATGTCTTGCGCGCGCAAGACCGCGTTGCCGTCAAGCCTCACGCAAGCCCGGTCTTCCACGCCATCCAATATCTGCTCGGGCATCAGGAACAGGCGAAGCTCGAAGCCTTTCGTGCTTTTGGCGGGGCTCAATCCTACCCGTCGCGAACCAAAGACATCGACGACGTCGATTTCTCGACCGGGTCGGTCGGCCTCGGTGTGGCGATGACGAGCTTTGCCTCGCTCGTTCAGGACTATGTCCAGATGAAAGGGCTCGCGCCGTCGGAAAGTCAGCCGGGGCGTATGGTGGCCATCGTCGGCGACGCGGAGCTCGATGAGGGGAATGTTTTCGAGGCGTTGCTCGAGAGTTGGAAGCATGACCTCCGAAACATCTGGTGGGTGATCGATTACAATCGTCAGAGCCTCGATAATGTGATTGCGGATCGCCTCTACAGCCGCTTCGACAGCCTTTTCCACGCCATGAAATGGCGCGTGGTGACCCTCAAATACGGCAAGCGCCTTCAGGCCGCCTTCGCTCGCCCAGGCGGCGAGATCTTGAGGGATTGGATCGATGCCTGTCCTAATTCACTCTATTCGGCGCTTTGCTTCAAAGGCGGCGCGGGGTGGCGCGCCCATCTCGAAGCCGACCTCGGCCGAAACGAGGCGATCCGAGCCATGCTCGACAGCCATGATGACGATCGCCTCCACGAGCTCATGACCAATCTCGCCGGCCATGACATGGAGGCGGTGTTGGAGGCGTTTGCGACCGCCGGCGGCGACGAGCCGACCTGTTTTATCGCTTACACGATCAAGGGCTTCGGCCTGCCGCTTGCCGGGCATAAGGACAATCACGCGGGGCTTATGAACCTCGAGCAAATGGCGCGGTTCAAGACGGCCATGCGCATCGAAGAGGGGCGCGAATGGGATCGCTTCGCCGGGCTCGATCTCCCGCCGGAAGTGCTCGAGGCGTTCTTGGCTCGCGTTCCCTTCGCTCAGCGGTTCCCGCGCCGCTATGAGACTCAGCGGATCGCGGTACCGCCGAGCCTGCCGCGGCCGCGAGAGGCGCGCATGTCGACACAAGATGGGTTCGGGCGCATTCTCAACGAGGTAGCACGTGCCGATGGCGACTTCGCCGCGCGCATTGTGACGACGTCTCCGGACGTGACGGTGTCAACGAACTTGGGCCCCTGGGTGAATCGCCGCGGCGTGTTTTCGAGGACGCGGCAAGAGGACATTTTTCGCGAGGAGCGCGTGGTCTCCGCCCAACGCTGGGCGCAGTCGCCGAACGGACAGCACATCGAACTTGGGATCGCCGAAACGAATCTGTTCATTCTCCTAGCAGCTCTCGGCCTTTCGGGCCCGCTGTTCGGTGCGAGGCTGTTGCCGATCGGCACACTTTACGATCCCTTCGTCAATCGCGGCCTCGACGCTTTCAACTACGCCCTCTATCAAGATGCCCGATTCATGCTGGTAGGAACGCCGTCGGGCATCACGCTGGCGCCGGAGGGAGGGGCGCACCAATCAATCGGAACGCCACTTGTCGGCCTTGGGTTGCCGAATCTCGAGACCTTCGAGCCCGCTTACGTGGATGAGCTGGCCGAGATCATGCGGTGGGGATTCGCCCACATTCAGGAGCCAGAGGGCAGTTCAATCTACCTGAGATTGTCGACGAGAGTTCTTGAACAACCACAAAGGATGCTCGACCGGCCAACAATCGATGCGCTTCTCTCCGGAGCCTATTGGATGGTGCCACCGTCCGACGGGGCGGAGCTGGCCGTCGTCTATACGGGCGCCATCGCCGCGGAAGCCCGCGAAGCGCATCGCCAGATCACGGAGGACGTGCCGGGCGCGGGGCTCCTGGCGGTCACATCCGTGAGCCGCCTCCATGGTGATTGGCGCAGAAAGCGTGGTGGGAGCCATATTGCCAGGCTTCTGGGGCGGCTCGGGAGCGACGCCGCTCTCGTTTCAGTCATCGACGGACACCCGGCAACGCTCTCATGGCTCGGTTCCGTGGCTCAGCATCGCATTTACCCGCTGGGTGTCGATCACTTCGGGCAATCCGGTGATACGGCCGACCTTTACCATGCCTACGGACTGGGCACCGAGGCAATCCTCGATGCCGCCGCGACCGCAAGCCTTGAGCGCGCCAGCGGCGAAACCACCCTTGAACCGCGCCAAGCGAAGCCTTAGAAGCTGCCCCGCGCACTGGACATTGACGCGGCCCGCCCGAACGGGTAGCCATTCCGGCTCGCGCTGCGGGCGTGGCGGAACTGGTAGACGCGCCAGGTTTAGGTCCTGGTGACCGCGAGGTCGTGGGGGTTCAAGTCCCTCCGCCCGCACCAGCCGCGGCGCTCGCGACGGCACCGCCGAGCCGGCGGTCCCGCCATCGAGCCACAATGCGGCAGAAAGCGCCACAACTTCGGCTACAAGCATTCTGGGATCCCTATGGAAATTACGCAAACGGCGCTGGACGGCCTCAAGCACGAATTCAAAGTTGTTCTCTCGGCCAAAGATATCGAGGACAAAATCGACCGCCGCCTCAGTGAGCTGGCGCGAGAAGTTCGCGTCCCCGGCTTCCGCCCGGGCAAAGTGCCGTTGGGGGTTCTCAAGAAGCGATATGGCGATGCGGTGCTGGGCGAGGTCGTGCAGCAAGCCGTATCCGATGGCTCCAATCGGGCCATCACGGAGAAGGGGTTGCGTCCCGCGCTGCGGCCGCAAATCGAAATCACCTCTTTTGAGAGGGGCAATGACCTCGAATTCAAGATGGCTATCGAGGTCCTGCCCCAGATCGAGCCGATGGACTTCACCAAGCTCGAGCTCGAACGCTTCGTCGTCGACGTTCCCGACAAGGAGGTGGAAGACGCTCTCGAGCGGCTGGCGGCTCAATACAAGAAGACCGATCCGGCGCCGGAAGGCCACACGGCGACGAAGGGCGATGTGGTGGTGATCGACTATAAGGGCACGGTCGACGGGGCGCCATTCCCCGGCGGGGAGGCGGAGGGATATTATCTCGAGCTCGGCTCCGGCCAGTTCATTCCGGGCTTCGAAGAGCAGTTGGAAGGTGTCACGACCGACTCCAACAAGACAATCGAGGTGACGTTCCCAGAGGATTATGCCGCGGAGAAGTTGCGGGGCAAGCGCGCCGCTTTTGCGATCGCGGTTAAGGAAGTACGGGTTCCTCTTCCCGCCAAGATCGACGATGAATTGGCGGAGGCGATGGGGCTCGAGAACCTCGACGCGCTGCGCAAGACCATGCGCGAGCGCATCGAGCGGGAATATGGGGAGGTCTCGAAATTGCGGCTCAAGCGAGCGTTGCTTGACGCCCTCGCCGAGGCCCACCACTTCGAGGTGCCGAAGGGCATGGTCGATCTCGAGTTCGATCAAATCTGGCGGCAAGTCGAAGAGAGCAAGAAACAGGGCCAGCTCGATCCCGATGAAGCGAAGAAGAGCGAGGAGGAGCTCAAGGCCGATTATCGCTCAATCGCGGAGAGGCGCGTCCGACTTGGTCTCCTCCTTTCCGAAGTGGGTCAGCGGCACAATATTACTGTGGCCGCCGAGGAAGTGAATCGCGCCATGGTCGAGGAGGCTCGCCGCTTTCCCGGGCAGGAGCGCCAGGTGCTGGAATATTTCAAGAATTCGCCCGAGGCCTTGGCTCAGCTTCGTGCTCCATTATTCGAGTCGAAGGTGGTGGACTTCATTCTCGAACTGGCGAAGCCCAAGGAACATAAGGTCTCGCCGGCGGAATTGCTCGAAAGGAGCGAAGAGAGTACGGGAGACGCTCCTTCGAGGGGGCCCAAGAAGGCCGGTGGCCGCAAGAAGACCGAGGGGAAGAAGGCCTAGAACGTATCGCCCGTTGGATGCTCAGCCGCTTACGGAAGGAATAGACGCCCGATGGTTGACCGGATCGAGCCACAGATGAACTACCTGATCCCGATGGTGGTCGAACAGACCAGCCGAGGGGAACGCTCTTACGACATCTACTCCCGACTTCTGAAGGAGCGAATCATCTTCATGACCGGTCCGGTCAATGACGGCGTTGCGAGTCTCATCTGCGCTCAGCTGCTCTTTCTCGAATCCGAGAACCCCAGCAAGGACATTTTCTTCTATATCAATTCACCTGGAGGTGTCGTGACATCCGGCCTCGCCATCTACGACACCATGCAATATGTGCGCCCTGACATCATGACGGTCTGCATCGGACAGGCGGCGAGCATGGGCTCACTGCTTCTGGCGGCTGGGGCAAAAGGCAAGCGCTTCGCGCTGCCCAACGCGCGTATCATGATTCATCAGCCCTCGGGCGGCGCCCAGGGGCAGGCGACGGATATCGAGATCCAGGCCCGTGAGATCCTGCAACTCCGGACCCGGCTAAACCAGATTTATGTCAAGCACACGGGCCAGCCTCTGAGCGTGATCGAAACAGCCGTCGAGCGGGACAAGTTCCTGTCCCCCGAGGAGGCGCGCGATTTCGGCCTCATCGATCAGGTTGTGGTTAATCGCCCGCTTCCTGCCGAGGCGGATGCGGCGTCGAAGCGGGAATAAGCCCCACCTCGCCCCGGATCATTAACGGAATGTTGATTACTCGGTGGCAAGACTTAAATCTGCTGTAATGTGGGCCCGCGGAAAGCCTGGGACCTCGAGCGACTGACAAAAATGGCCGTTTTTAGCCATTGTCCCAAGGTGTACCCCCGGTTAACATTGAGGAGCTGCGATAGGCGGCCTTCCTCTCGGCGGTGTCGGTATGAATAAATCCTCCAGTGGTGATTCCAAGAACACCTTGTACTGCTCTTTCTGCGGAAAGAGTCAGCACGAGGTTCGGAAGTTGATTGCGGGTCCCACGGTATTTATCTGCGACGAGTGCGTCGAGCTTTGCATGGATATCATTCGCGAAGAGCATAAGACCACCCTGGTCCGCTCTCGTGACGGGGTGCCGTCGCCGCGCGATATCCGGATGGTTCTCGACGACTACGTGATTGGGCAGACTCACGCCAAGAAAGTTCTCTCCGTCGCCGTCCATAACCATTACAAGCGGCTCGCTCATGGCGCCAAGAACAACGACGTCGAGCTAGCCAAGTCGAATATCCTGCTGGTAGGGCCGACCGGCTCGGGGAAGACCCTGCTCGCTCAGACCCTCGCGCGCATCATCGACGTGCCTTTCACCATGGCCGACGCAACGACCCTGACCGAGGCCGGCTATGTGGGCGAGGACGTCGAGAACATCATCCTCAAGCTGCTGCAAGCGGCGGACTACAATGTGGAGCGGGCGCAGCGCGGCATCGTCTATATCGACGAGGTCGATAAGATTTCGCGTAAATCCGACAATCCCTCGATCACCCGCGACGTATCGGGGGAGGGCGTGCAGCAGGCCCTTCTGAAGATCATGGAAGGGACTGTGGCCAGTGTCCCGCCTCAGGGTGGACGAAAACATCCTCAGCAGGAATTCCTGCAGGTCGATACCACGAACATCCTGTTCATTTGCGGGGGCGCCTTTGCGGGATTGGAGAAAATCATCGCTCAGCGTCAGCGCGGGTCTTCGATCGGCTTCGGCGCCGACGTCCGCGGTCCGGAAGAGCGACAGACCGGAGAGATCCTCCGTGACGTCGAGCCAGAGGACTTGCTGAAATTCGGCCTCATTCCCGAATTCATCGGCCGACTTCCAGTCGTGGCCACCCTCGACGACCTCGACGAGGCGGCGCTCGTCGAGATTCTGGTCAAGCCGAAGAACGCGCTCATCAAGCAATATCAGCGGCTCTTCGAGATGGAAGGTGTGAAGCTTGGCTTCACGGAGGAAGCCATGCGCTCGATCGCGACCAAGGCTATTCTCCGCAAGACCGGCGCACGCGGACTGCGCTCCATCATGGAAGGCATTCTCCTCGACACAATGTTCGATTTGCCGAGTCTCGACGGCGTCGAGGAGGTGGTCATCAATCGCGAAGTCGTGGAGGGGCGCGCGAAGCCGCTGCAAATCTATGCCGATCGCCAGAGCGATCTCGGCTCGAGCGCGTGACCGCCGAGCTTGGTCGGCAGAGCTTCTCTTGATCCCGCTGTTCGTCGGTGCCACTTAAGTGTCATCGGAAGACGAGGCCTTGGTTTCCAGCAAGAGAACCGGCTCCAGCCGGGTTATGAGGTAGAATGTTAGAACTCCAGCGCGGTGCGATTTACCCGGTCCTGCCTTTGCGGGATATCGTCGTGTTCCCTCATATGATCGTCCCCCTCTTCGTCGGCCGCGAGAAGTCGGTCCGTGCCCTGGAAGACGTGATGAAGGACGACAAGCAAATCCTCCTCGTCGCACAAAAGAATGCCGCGCAGGACGATCCGGGAACCTCGGATATCTTCTCGGTCGGCACCATCGGCACCGTCTTGCAGTTGTTGAAGCTGCCCGACGGAACGGTCAAGGTCCTTGTCGAAGGGACCCAACGCGCGCGCATCGTGCGCTTCACTGAGAACGAGCAGTTCTTCCAATGCTATGCGGAGCAGATCGCCGAGGAGGACGGCGACAACAAGGAAATCGAGGCGCTTTCCCGCTCCGTCGTTGCGCAGTTCGAGCAGTATATCAAGCTCAACCGCAAGATTCCTCCAGAAGTCCTGGTCTCGATCAATCAAATCGATAGCCCCAGCAAGCTCGCGGATACGGTCGCCTCGCATCTCTCGTTGAAGATCCCGGAGAAGCAGGAGCTACTTGAAGCCGCGACCGTCGCGGCGCGGCTCGAGAAGATCTACGCCTTCATGGAAGGCGAAATCGGCGTGCTCCAAGTCGAAAAGCGCATCCGCAATCGCGTCAAGCGCCAAATGGAGAAGACGCAGCGCGAATACTATCTGAACGAGCAGCTCAAGGCGATCCAGAAGGAACTCGGCGAGATCGAGGAAGGCAGGGACGAGGCCACCGAGATCGAGGAGCGGATCAAGAAAACCAAGCTCTCGAAGGAAGCGCGTGAGAAGGCCATGGCCGAGCTCAAGAAGCTGCGGACCATGAGCCCGATGTCGGCGGAAGCGACCGTGGTGCGCAACTACCTCGATTGGTTGCTGAGCATTCCCTGGAAGAAGCCCACCAAGACTAAGCGCGACATCAAGCTTGCCGAGAAGATCCTCAACGAGGACCACTATGGCCTCGAAAAAGTGAAGGAGCGGATCCTCGAATACCTTGCCGTGCAGCAACGCATGAACAAGGTCAAAGGCCCGATCCTTTGCCTCGTGGGACCGCCGGGCGTCGGAAAGACCTCGCTCGGCCGCTCGATCGCCCGGGCGACGGGCAGAAATTTCGTGCGCATGTCCCTCGGCGGCGTGCGCGACGAAGCGGAAATCCGTGGCCATCGCCGGACATATATCGGCTCCATGCCCGGCAAGATCATTCAGGGCATGAAGAAAGCGAAGTCTTCCAACCCGCTCTTCTTGCTCGACGAAGTTGACAAGCTGGGCGCCGATTGGCGCGGCGATCCATCTTCCGCACTGCTGGAAGTGCTCGACCCCGAGCAAAACAACACATTCAACGACCACTATCTCGAAGTCGATTACGATCTCTCCGATGTGATGTTCGTGACGACGGCCAATACGCTGCGCATGCCGCAGCCGCTTTTGGACCGCATGGAGATCATCCGGATCCCCGGCTATACCGAGGATGAGAAGGTCGCGATCGCCCAGCGGCACCTCATCCCGAAGCAGCTCAAGGAGCACGGCCTCAAGCAGGGCGAGTGGTCGATTTCGGAATCGGCATTGCGGGATCTCATCCGCTATTACACACGGGAGGCGGGCGTTCGAAATCTTGAGCGCGAGATCGCCAACCTTTCCCGCAAGGCGATCAAGAAGATCCTGTCAGACGGCGTCAAGAAGGTGGAGATCAGCGCGCGCAACTTGGAGAAGTTCGCAGGCGTTCGGCGCTTCCGGTTCGGCGAGGTCGAAGCCGAGGATCTGGTTGGCATCACCACGGGCTTGGCGTGGACGGAGGTGGGCGGCGAGTTGTTGTCCATCGAAGCCGTGATGCTTCCGGGCAAGGGGAAGATGACGACGACGGGCAAGCTCGGCGACGTCATGCAGGAGTCGGTTCAAGCGGCAGCATCCTATGTTCGCGCTCGGGCGCCGCATTTCGGAGTCAAGCCGACGCTGTTCGAGAAGAAAGACATCCACGTCCATGTCCCCGAAGGAGCCACTCCCAAAGACGGCCCGTCCGCCGGTGTCGCGATGATGACGTCGATAGTTTCCGTGCTGACAGGCATTGCGGTGCGCAGGGATGTTGCAATGACGGGCGAGATCACGCTGCGCGGCCGCGTGCTGCCGATCGGCGGCCTTAAGGAGAAGCTCCTGGCGGCGTTGCGCGGCGGCCTGAAGACGGTGCTTATTCCCAAAGAAAACGAAAAGGATCTCGCGGAAATACCGGACAGCGTGAAGCGCGGCCTCAAGATCATCCCCGTCGCGACGGTTGACGAGGTCCTCAAGGTGGCGCTCGTCAGCCCGCCGACGCCCATCGAATGGGATGAGGAAGCGGAGCTGCGATCCGTTGCGGGAAAGCCGCAGAAGGACGAAATCGGAGGTGTGGTCACTCACTAGAGATGGCGTCGGATTTACCCGCATCTCGTTGTGCAGCCTTTTGCGTAATTTCTCGCGAAAACCGCGAAAGTACTAAAGTCCTGCCTTCCAATTGACGCCTCAGGAACGGCAAGTCTAAGATGTTGCCGCTTTCGCGTGAACTGCTCCTGCATTTTCGGCGTACCTTTCACTCCAGAAGGGGGTCTTGAGGTGAATAAGAACGACCTGATCGCTGCGGTTGCAGAGAAGACCGATTTGTCCAAGGCGGATGCCACCAAGGCTGTCGATGCGACGTTCGACTCGATTGCGGACTCACTCAAGAAGGGGGAAGAGGTTCGGCTGGTGGGCTTCGGCACCTTCACGGTCGCGAAGCGGGCGGCAAGTGAGGGACGCAACCCGCGTACCGGCGAAAAGATCAACATTCCGGCTTCGAAGCGCCCGAAGTTCACGGCCGGAAAGGGCTTGAAGGATGCCGTGAACTGAGTGCGCGGCCCATGGAATCGGGGCCGGTCGCCGTTGGTGGCCGGCCTTTGTCTTTCAGGGCGAATTTCGGGGATGGTTATCCCGTCGGGCGATTAGCTCAGCTGGTAGAGCATCTCGTTTACACCGAGAGGGTCGGCGGTTCGAGTCCGTCATCGCCCACCAGCATTCAGCGGTGCGGTTTGCTTGACACCTCGGAGGGGCTGTTCTAAATGCAGGCACGCATTCGAGTGGCCATGCGGGGGTGTAGCTCAGTCGGTTAGAGCGCCGGCCTGTCACGCCGGAGGCCGCGGGTTCGAGTCCCGTCACTCCCGCCAGTTCCCCCATGACGGTACGCTCCTTCAAGGTCGAGAATGACGGCGCCACGCAGCATCTTTATTGCGGCGCGATGGGCTGGGCCTGCGACAATACACCTCGGACAGCACCCCAATTCGGCAAAACACTCGGAGAAACTGTCCTTTTCTTTGGTTTGCCCCATACTTATAGTACCGGCGCCGCTGGTGGTTTGAGACTATCGGGCAAGGTCTGCCGAGGGTATTGCACTGCGATTGCGCTGCCGTTCGATATGTCACAGTGAACTGAGCCGGTCATGGACGAGCTACTCAGACAATATTTGCCTATTCTCATTTTCCTCGGCATCGCGATCGTGATTGCGGCAGCCGCGGTGACGGCGTCCTTCGTATTGGCGCGCCAGCGTCCCGATTCGGAGAAGCTTTCTGCATATGAATGCGGCTTCGAGGCGTTTGGCGACGCGCGCAGCAAGTTCGACGTCCGCTATTATCTCGTCGCTATTCTTTTCATTATTTTTGACCTCGAAGTGGCCTTCCTCTTTCCATGGGCTATTACGCTCGGAAAGATCGGCGCTTTCGGGTTTTGGTCTATGTTCGTATTTCTGTTCGTATTGACGGTCGGCTTCGTCTACGAATGGAAGAAAGGCGCCTTGGAATGGGAATGAGAGCGGACAGCTTCGGCGCTCTGCCTGACCGGCCACTCGATCCGGGACCAGCGCAGGATGCGCTTCTGAAAACCGTAACCGGCGAACTCACCGACAAGGGGTTTGTTGTTGCGACAGTCGACAAGCTGGTGAATTGGGCCCGGACGGGCTCACTTTGGCCGATGACGTTCGGCCTTGCTTGTTGCGCAGTCGAAATGATGCACAGCTATATGAGCCGGTATGACCTCGATCGTTTTGGCGTGGTGCCGCGCGCCAGCCCGCGCCAATCCGACGTGATGATCGTGGCCGGGACACTTACCAACAAGATGGCTCCAGCGCTGCGTAAGGTATACGACCAGATGGCAGAGCCGCGCTGGGTCATCTCGATGGGCTCCTGCGCGAACGGCGGCGGTTATTACCACTACTCCTACTCCGTCGTGCGTGGATGCGACCGGATCGTCCCCGTCGACATCTACGTGCCCGGCTGCCCCCCTACTGCGGAAGCGCTCCTCTACGGCATTTTGCAGCTCCAGAAGAAGATCAGGCGAACGGGTACGATTGCACGCTAGTATCGGCGCCGCTCTGCCCTGTGGTACGGGTCATGGATCAATCCCTGAAAGACCTCGGCGATTACTTGTCTGCGACGTTTTCGAGCGACGTCCTCAAGGCTGAGCTTCGCCACGGCGAACTGATGGTCACCGTGTCGCGACAGTCTCTCGTCCGGATTCTTACCTTCCTGCGAGACGATCCGCGCTGCGAATTTCAACAACTGGTGGATCTGTGCGGCGCGGACTATCCCGATCGGCCCGAGCGCTTTGAAGTCGTCTACAATTTGCTGAGTCTCACGCTCAATCGCCGCATTCGGGTCAAAGTGACGACACAGGAGGGAGTTCCCGTTCCATCCGTCTGCTCACTCTACAGCTCCGCCAACTGGTTCGAGCGGGAGACCTGGGATCTCTACGGTGTCTTCTTTTCCGATCACCCGGATCTTCGCCGCTTGCTGACCGATTATGGATTTGAGGGGCATCCGATGCGCAAGGATTTCCCTCTCACCGGTTATGTCGAAGTCCGCTATGACGACGAGCAGAAGCGCGTCGTCTACGAGCCCGTGAAACTTACTCAGGAGTTCCGCAGCTTCGATTTCCTCAGCCCGTGGGAAGGCATCACCAACGCCGTACTGCCCGGCGATGAGAAGGCGGGGGAGAAGCACTGATGGCCGAAGTGCAGATCAAGAACATGACGATGAATTTTGGGCCGCAGCACCCGGCGGCGCATGGGGTGCTGCGCATGGTGCTGGAGATGGATGGGGAAGTGATCGAGCGCGCCGATCCCCATATCGGCCTTCTCCATCGCGCCACCGAGAAGCTTATCGAATACAAAACCTATCTCCAAGCGGTGCCGTATTTCGACCGCCTCGACTACGTGTCGCCGATGGCGCTCGAGCACGCCTTCGCCCTTGCGGTCGAGAAGCTCCTCGGTATCCAGCCGCCGCCACGCGGCCAATATATCCGTGTGCTCTTCGCCGAGATCACACGGATCCTGAATCACCTGTTGAACGTACCGGCTTTCGCGATGGATGTCGGTGCATTGACACCGATGCTGTGGGCATTCGAGCAACGCGAGATTCTCTTGGAATTCTACGAGCGGGTTTCCGGGGCGCGCTTCCACTCGGCTTACTTCCGTCCCGGTGGCGTCCATCAGGATATACCGGCAGGCTTGCTCGACGACATCATGAGGTGGGCGGAGAAATTCCCACCTCTGATCGATGATATGGAAGTGCTGCTCAACGAGAATCGCATCTTCAAGCAGCGCACCGTCGATATCGGCATCGTCAGTGCCAGGGATGCGATGGATTGGGGATTCAGCGGGCCGATGCTCCGCGGCTCAGGCGTGCCCTGGGATCTGCGCAAGGCCCAACCCTACGACGTCTATGCCGAGATGGATTTCGATATTCCCATTGGCAAGCACGGCGACTGCTATGACCGCTATCTCGTGCGCGTTGAGGAGATGCGTCAGAGCCTCAAGATCATCAAGCAATGTTGCGAGAGGATGCCCGGCGGCCCGGTCGTCGTGCAGAATCACAAATTGACGCCCCCCTCTCGCCGCGAGATGAAGCGCTCGATGGAGTCGCTCATTCATCATTTCAAGCTCTACACCGAGGGCTATCACGTGCCGGCTGGCGAGACCTACACGATCGTCGAGGCGCCCAAGGGCGAGTTCGGCGTCTACCTGGTGGCCGACGGCACCAATCGGCCCTATCGCTGCCACATCCGGGCGCCGGGCTTCCCCCATCTCTCTGCCATGGACTTCTGCAGCAAGGGCCACATGCTCGCCGACGTGGTGGCGATCCTTGGCTCCATGGACATCGTGTTCGGAGAAATCGACCGATGAATAGCGAAGAGTCGACCGACGCTTTTGCCTTCACGCCGGAAAATCAGTCGAAGGCGGAAGCGTTCATCGCGAAATATCCCAAGGGCCGACAGGCAAGTGCCGTCCTGGCCCTGCTTGACCTGGCACAACGTCAATCTGGCGGATGGGTGTCGCGCGCGGCGATGGAGCACGTCGCCAAGCTGCTGGATATGCCCTTCATCCGGGTTCAGGAGGTCGCAACCTTCTATACGATGCTGAATCTCAAGCCAGTCGGGAAGCAATTGGTGCAGCTGTGCCGGACGACACCCTGCTGGCTGCGCGGATCCGATTCCATCCGCGATGCTTGTAAGCGAAAGCTCGGTATCGAGGTTGGGGAGACGACGCCGGATGGGAAGTTCAGCCTCGTCGAGGTTGAGTGCCTTGGCGCATGCGTCAATGCCCCTGTCGTCCAGATCAATGACGACTACTACGAAGATCTAACGCCTGAGAAGATGGAGGATATTCTCGAGAAATTCGCGCGCGGCGAAAAACCTCCATACGGCACGCAGATCAAGCGGCAATTCTCGGCTCCTGAGAGCGGCCTCACCACTCTGAAGGGATCGGAAACCGCGGAGAGGGCGTGATGCTGCAGGATAAGGATCGCATCTTCACCAATCTCTATGGTCAGCAGGGCTGGCGCCTCGATGGCGCGCGGCGGCGCGGCGTCTGGGACGGCACGAGGGGTATCCTTCTCAAGGGCCGGGATTGGATCGTCGAAGAGGTCAAGAAATCGGAGCTACGGGGACGGGGAGGGGCGGGCTTTCCTGCGGGTCTCAAATGGTCGTTCATGCCCAAGCAGTCCGATGGACGACCGCATTATCTTGTCGTCAATGCCGACGAATCGGAGCCGGGCACCTGCAAGGACCGGGACATTCTGCGCCACGAGCCACATCGCTTGCTCGAAGGTTGCCTGATTGCTGGCTTCGCGATGGGGGCACACACCTGTTACATCTATATACGCGGCGAGTTCTACAACGAGGCGCAGCATCTCCAGATAGCAATCGATGAGGCCTATGAGGCCGGCCTTATCGGCAAGAATGCGAGCGGGAGTGGGTGGGATTTCGATATTTACCTGCATCGTGGCGCCGGCGCCTATATCTGTGGCGAAGAGACTGCTCTGCTTGAGAGCCTGGAAGGAAGGAAGGGACAGCCGAGATTGAAACCGCCTTTCCCGGCGGCGATCGGCCTCTATGGCTGCCCCACGACGGTGACCAATGTAGAAACGGTCGCCGTATCACCCGAGATATGCAAACGCGGCGCGTCCTGGTTCGCGAGTATCGGCCGGCCGAAAAACACCGGACCCAAGATATTCTGCATCTCTGGTCACGTGAACCAGCCATGCAATGTCGAAGAAGAGATGGGAATTCCGCTCAAGGAGCTCATCGAGCGCCATGCCGGCGGCGTGCGCGGCGGCTGGGACAATCTGCTGGCCGTCATTCCGGGCGGCTCGTCGGTTCCGGTCATCCCCAAGTCGATCTGTGACACGGTTCTGATGGATTTCGATTCCTTACGCGAAGTGAAGTCCGGATTGGGAACCGCTGCCGTGATTGTCATGGACAAGTCGACGGATATCGTGGAGGCGATCTCCCGCCTGTCGCTCTTCTACATGCACGAAAGCTGCGGGCAATGCACGCCATGCCGTGAGGGCACCGGTTGGATGTGGCGCGTGATGCGCCGGCTCGTACACGGCGAAGCAGACGTCGACGAAATCGATACCCTCCTCGACGTGACGACGAAGATCGAAGGCCATACCATTTGTGCGCTCGGGGACGCGGCGGCATGGCCGATCCAGGGTCTCATTCGCCATTTCCGACCGGAGCTCGAGCGGCGCATCGAGGCATGCAAGCGTGCCGGTCGAATTGCCGCAAGAGCAGCGGAGTAAAGGATTCCTCTCATGCCAAAGCTTACGATCGACGGCATCGAGATCGAGGTCGCGCCCGGAACAACTGTTCTGCAGGCCTGCGAGCAACTCGGCATCGAAATTCCGCGCTTCTGCTATCATGAGCGCCTTTCGATCGCCGGAAACTGCCGCATGTGCTTGGTCGAGATGGAAAAATCGCCCAAGCCGATCGCGTCCTGCGCGATGCCCTGCGGCGACGGAATGGTGATTAAAACCAGCACACCCATGGTGACGAAGGCGCGCCAGGGCGTCATGGAGTTTCTGCTGATCAACCATCCGCTTGATTGCCCGATCTGCGATCAGGGCGGCGAGTGCGATCTACAGGACGAGGCCATGGGCTACGGCATGGACCGTAGCCGGTTCCGGGAGAACAAGCGAGCGGTCCGCTACAAGTATATGGGTCCGCTCGTTGAGACGGTCATGAATCGGTGCATCCATTGCACGCGATGCATACGTTTCGCCACCGAGATCGCCGGCGTTCCAGAACTCGGTGCGATCAATCGCGGCGAGAATATGGAGATCACCAGCTATCTGGACCAAGCCATTCACTCGGAACTTAGCGGAAACGTCATCGACCTTTGCCCGGTTGGCGCCCTCACTTCGAAGCCTTATGCATTCACGGCGCGGCCGTGGGAGCTGCGCAAGACCGAGTCGGTCGATGTGCTGGACGCCGTGGGAACCAACATTCGCATCGATACCCGCGGCCCCGAGGTGATGCGCGTGCTGCCGCGCCTGAACGAGGACATCAATGAAGAATGGCTTGCGGACAAGGGGCGATTCGCCATCGACGGCCTGCGTCGCCAAAGGCTGGATAGGCCGTATGTCAGGCGCGGCGGCAAGCTCGAGCAGGCAAGTTGGAATGAGGCGTTCACGGCTATCGCCGAGCGGTTGAAGTCGCTTTCCGGATCTCAGATCGCCGCGATCGCCGGTGATTTGGCGGATGCGGAAGCCATGATGGCCCTCAAGGACCTGATGACGGCGCTCGGCTCGCCTCATCTCGATTGCCGTCAGGACGGCGCCAAGCTCGACCCCTCGTGTCGTGCGAGCTATCTCTTCAATTCGACAATTGCCGGTATCGAGCAGGCGGATGCCTTGCTTCTCATCGGCACGAATCCGCGTTGGGAAGCGCCTATCATCAATGCCCGTATCCGCAAGCGTTGGCTCATGGGCAATTTCCGAGTTGCTGCACTGGGCCCACGCGTGGAGCTCACCTACGATGTCGAATGGCTGGGGGCCGATTCTAGCATATTGGTCGATCTTGCCGAGGGGGGGCATGCATTCGCCGAAGTGATGAGGAATGCGAAAAAGCCGATGCTGATCCTTGGCACAGGTGCTGTGGCCCGGCCGGACGGCGCGGCTATCCTTGCCGCCGCTCATCGCATTGCAGACAGTTGTGGTCTGATCAAAGAGGGCTGGAACGGATTCAACTTGCTCCACACGGCGGCGGGGCGCGTAGGCGGCCTCGAGCTCGGCTTCGTGCCGGGGCAGGGAGGGCGCGACCTGCAGAGGATCCTCGACGGAGCGGAAAAGGATGAAATCTCCGCGATTTATCTCCTGGGCGCTGACGAGATCGATATGAGCCGCCTGGGCCGTTCTTTCGTGATCTATCAGGGCCATCACGGAGACGCCGGCGCGCATCGGGCCGATGTGATCTTGCCCGGCGCCGCCTACACGGAGAAAACCGCAACTTACGTGAATACGGAGGGCCGCGCCCAGCGCGCCCGGCTCGCGACGTTCCCGCCGGGCGACGCGCGGGAGGATTGGGCGATCATCCGCGCCCTTTCGGCCGTGCTTGGTCGCCGACTGCCCTATGACAACCTCGCCGAGGCTCAAGCTCGCCTCGCACAGCTCCACCCGACCTTTGCCAATATCGGCATGGTGATGCCGGCGACATGGCAGGCGTTCGGGCAGGCGGGGCCGCTCGATCGGACGCCGTTCATGACGCCCATCAAGAATTATTACATGACCGATCCCATCAGCCGCGCCTCCGAAACCATGGCGAAATGCAGCGCCGAGCTTCTGGAGAACGCCGGAAAGAAGACCGGAACCCATGGCTAGCTTTTGGACTGCATATGCCTGGCCGACGATCACGATCGTTCTCGAGGTCGTTGCGATCGTCATACCTCTCTTGGTCGCCGTCGCCTATTTGACCTATGCCGAGCGAAAGGTGCTCGCGGCAATGCAGATCAGGAAGGGGCCGAATGTCGTTGGTCCTTTCGGCTTGCTGCAGCCGTTCGCCGATGGCCTCAAGCTGCTGTTCAAGGAGACCGTCGTCCCTAGCGGCGCGAATCGTGTGGTCTTCGTCATCGCGCCAATGCTCACCTTCATCCTGTCGTTGGTCGCCTGGGCCGTAATCCCCTTCGATAAGGGCATGGTGCTCGCGAATATCAACGTCGGTATCCTGTATCTGTTCGCCATCTCGTCTCTCGGCGTCTACGGCATCGTGATGGCCGGCTGGGCAAGCAACTCGAAATATGCGTTTCTCGGCGCGTTGCGGTCGGCGGCGCAAATGGTGTCTTACGAAGTTTCAATCGGTTTCGTGATGATCACCGTGCTGCTTTGCGTCGGCTCGCTCAACCTCTCCGACATCGTCCTTGCACAGCAGAAGATCTGGTTCTGCATTCCGCTCCTGCCGATGTTCGTGATCTTCTTCGTTTCCGGATTGGCGGAGACGAACCGGGCGCCCTTCGACTTGCCAGAGGCGGAGGCCGAGCTCGTCTCCGGGTACAACGTCGAATACTCCGCCATGACCTTCGCGCTCTTCTTCCTGGGCGAGTACGCCAACATGATCTTAATGAGCGCGATGACTTCCATCCTTTTCCTCGGTGGCTGGCTGGCTCCGTTCGGGGTCGCTCCCTTCACCTGGATCCCGGGCCCCCTTTGGCTGATCCTGAAGATCTGCGCCGTGCTGTTCGTGTTCCTTTGGGTGCGCGCGACCTTCCCGCGGTACCGTTACGATCAACTCATGCGTCTCGGCTGGAAGGTATTCCTGCCGGCATCGCTTTTTTGGGTCGTGCTGACGGCAGGCGTCTTGGTTGCTTGCGGCTGGTTGCCCTTGGTCAAAGTGGGGGCGTGAAACATGTCCTTGCCGAGTATTTTTAGTGGTGCCCGATCCGACGCGGGCCGCCCGTAACAGGAGATCTGAGATGGCGGTTCTCGACCGCACGGCGCGATCGTTTCTCCTCAGCGAGCTTATTGAAGGGCTCTGGCTGACCTTCAAGTATATGTTCAAGCAGAAGGTCACGCTCAACTACCCATATGAGAAGGGTCCGCTCTCACCCCGCTTTCGCGGCGAGCACGCACTCAGGCGTTACCCGAATGGTGAAGAGCGCTGTATCGCGTGCAAGCTTTGCGAAGCGATTTGTCCGGCGTTGGCCATCACGATCGAGGCGGAGCCTCGCGCCGACGGGAGCCGTCGTACGACGCGCTACGACATCGACATGACGAAGTGCATTTATTGCGGGCTCTGCCAGGAGGCCTGCCCCGTGGATGCGATCGTCGAGGGACCGAATTTCGAATTTGCGACCGAGACGCGGGAGGAGCTCCTTTACGACAAGGAGAAGCTGCTCGCGAATGGCGATCGCTGGGAGATGGAGATCGCGGCCAACCTGACGGCCGACGCGCCCTATCGTTGATGGCGCACTCAGAGGGGAATGTGGAGATCTTAAAGAATTGGCCGGGCATGGAGGCGGGATGATCGTCCAAGCCATCGTGTTTTATGTCTTCGCCTTCATCATCATCGCATCAGGCGTGATGGTCATCGCGGCCCGCAATCCCGTGCACTCCGTGCTCTTCCTGATTCTGGCGTTCTTCAATGCAGCCGGGCTCTTCGTACTCATGGGCGCCGAATTTTTGGCGATGATCCTCGTCATCGTCTATGTCGGCGCGGTGGCGGTTTTATTCTTGTTCGTCGTGATGATGCTCGACATCAATTTCGTCGAACTTCGGCGGGGATTTCTCCAGTATCTGCCTATCGGTGCGCTCATTGGCATCATCTTGTTGGCCGAATTAGTCGTTCTCGTCGGCAGTTGGATATTTGCTCCCGAAGTCACGAGCGCGCTCACCGTTCCCATACCCGCTCTGGGTCCGGTCACGAATACCCACGCCCTCGGCATGGTCCTTTACACGAAATACGTCTACCTCTTCCAAGCGGCGGGCCTGGTTCTTCTCGTAGCGATGGTCGGTGCGATTGTACTGACCCTTCGCCATCGCGAAGGCGTAAGGCGTCAACGCACCGCACAGCAACTCGCCCGTGACCCGAAGCAGACGATCGAGATCAGGAAGATGCCAGTCGGGGGAGGTATCCGCTAATGCAGATCGGACTCGCCCATTACTTGATCGTTGCCGCCGCGCTATTCACCTTGGGAATCTTTGGCATTTTCCTGAACCGGAAGAACGTCATCATTATTCTGATGTCGATCGAGCTGATGTTGCTGGCGGTCACCATCAACCTGGTCGCCTTCTCGGCTCGGCTCGGCGATCTCGTCGGACAAGTCTTCGCGCTCTTTGTTTTAAGTGTTGCCGCGGCGGAGGCGGCTATTGGCCTCGCCATCCTCGTCATTTACTTCCGGAACCGCGGATCGATCGCCGTGGAAGACATCAACGTGATGAAGGGCTAACCGGCAAAGGACCCACGGATCCATGATCTATATCGCCGTCGTTTTCCTGCCGCTTCTGGGGGCCATCGCCGCCGGCCTGCTGGGGCCTTTTCTGCGCGATCGTGGCGCACAGGCCGTTACCTGCGGCGCTATGCTCCTGGCCGCACTCCTCGGCATTGTAGTCTTTTGGCAAGTCGCAGTCGAAGGGCAGGCGCGCAACATTGAGATTGTCTCATGGATAAACTCGGGATCCCTCGACGTCGCCTGGGCACTTAAGTTCGATACGCTGTCAGCGGTGATGGTATTCGTCGTCACCGTCGTTTCTTGCGTCGTCCATTGGTACTCCATCGGGTACATGCATGGTGACCCGGGGGTGCCTCGTTTCTTTTCCTATCTAAGCCTGTTCACCTTCGCCATGCTCATGCTGGTGACAGCCAACAATCTCGTCCAACTCTTCTTCGGATGGGAGGGCGTCGGCCTCTGCTCCTATCTCCTGATCGGCTTCTGGTATGACAGACCCTCGGCGAATGCGGCTGCGATTAAGGCTTTCATCGTCAATCGCATTGGCGATTTCGGGTTTGCTCTCGGCATTTTCGGCACGTTCCTTCTCTTCGATACCGTGCATCTCGACACGATCTTTTCCGCGGTCGCCGGAAAGGAAGGGGCCATTCTCGATTTTCTCGGCATGAAGCTGCCGGCCTTGGAGGTGCTGTGCGTGCTCCTTTTCATAGGAGCGATGGGAAAATCGGCGCAGATCGGCCTGCATACCTGGCTACCCGATGCGATGGAGGGCCCCACCCCCGTCTCCGCGCTCATCCATGCGGCGACGATGGTGACAGCGGGTGTATTCATGGTCTGTCGGCTTTCCCCTCTTTATGAGCACGCTCCTTGGGCACTTGGGCTGGTAACCTTCATTGGAGCCACGACGGCGTTTTTCGCGGCGACGGTGGGTCTCGCGCAGAATGACATAAAGCGCGTCATTGCCTATTCGACTTGCAGCCAGCTCGGCTACATGTTCTTCGCGGCCGGGGTCTCGGCCTATCAGGCCGCCATGTTCCACCTCATGACCCACGCCTTCTTCAAGGCTCTCCTCTTCCTCGGCGCGGGCTCCGTCATCCATGCTGTCTCTGGCGAGCAAGATATGCGGAAAATGGGGGGGCTATGGCGAAAAATCCCTGTCACCTATGCCCTGATGTGGATCGGCTCGCTCGCCCTCGGGGGGATCCCGCCTTTCGCCGGATTTTTCTCCAAGGACGTTATCATCGAGGCGGCGTGGAGCGCCCACACGGGGCTCGGCAATTACGCCTATGTCTTAGGCGTCGTTGCGGCGTTCATGACGGCCTTCTATTCATGGCGCCTCCTCTTCATGACTTTCCACGGCGAAAGCCGTGCCGATCATCATGTTCAAGAGCACGTGCATGAATCACCCCGGATCATGCTTTGGCCGCTCTTCGTGCTGGCGCTCGGCGCGGTCGTTGCAGGATTCGTCGCTAATGATGTCTTCGTCGGTGAAGGACGCGACGCATTCTGGCGCGGATCGATCCAGGTGCTGGCCAGTCATCCGGCGCTCGAGGCATCGCATCACGCCCCGTTCTGGGTCAAGCTCCTGCCAACCCTGCTGGGGCTCTCGGGTATCGCGCTGGCCTACCTCTTCTACATCAAACGACCGGATTTGCCGCGCCTATATGCCCAAAGATTTCGAGCGTTTTACCTTTTCATCTATAATAAATGGTACTTTGACGAGCTTTATGATTTGCTTTTCGTTCAGCCGGCCTTGATCATCGGGCGCGGGCTGTGGAAGGGCGGCGATGGCGCCCTTATCGACGGGCTCGGCCCTGACGGTTTCGCGGCGGCGACCCTCGCCATTGCGCGGCGCGCCGCGCGGCTCCAATCCGGCTACGTCTATCACTATGCCTTCGCGATGCTGATCGGCGTGGTGGTGATCGTGACCTGGTACCTCCTCACGATCAGGGGTTAGGGTCATGGCACACTTTCCCATACTCTCGATCATCACGTTTCTGCCGGCACTCGGGGCAGCGCTGATCTTCTTCGTGCGCGGCGATGCCGAAGCCGTCGCTCGAAACGCCCGCTGGATGGCGCTTTGGACCTCGCTCCTCACGTTCTTGCTGTCGCTCTACCTATGGTTCAATTTCGATCCATCGACGCATGAGTTCCAATTCGTCGAGCGGGCCGCTTGGATTCCGGCGTTCGACATCAGCTATTACCTGGGCGTTGACGGTATCTCCCTTTTCTTTGTCCTTTTGTCGACGTTCCTCATCCCGATTTGCGTGTTGGCAAGCTGGGAGGCGATCCATGCGCGAGTGAAGGAATACATGATCGCGTTCCTGATCATGGAAACCCTTCTCGTCGGATTGTTCTGCGCCCTCGATTTCGTGGTGTTCTATATGTTTTTCGAGGGCGTGCTGATCCCAATGTTCCTTATCATCGGGGTGTGGGGCGGGCCGCGGCGGGTCTATTCCGCCTTCAAGTTCTTCCTCTACACGTTGCTCGGTTCGGTGCTGATGCTGCTCGCCATCCTTGCAATATATTTCGAGGTCGGCTCGACCGAGATTCCAGCAGCTCTCGCATACCATTTTCCGCGCGGAATGCAGATCTGGCTCTGGCTCGCGTTCTTTGCCTCTTTTGCGGTCAAAGTGCCGATGTGGCCCGTGCACACCTGGTTGCCCGATGCCCATGTGGAGGCGCCTACCGCCGGCTCGGTGGTCCTCGCTGGCGTCCTGTTAAAGATGGGCGGTTACGGCTTTTTGCGGTTTTCGCTGCCGATGCTGCCGGAAGCTTCGCTCTACTTTACACCGTTTATTTTCACGCTGAGCGTCGTTGCCGTGATCTACACGTCGCTCGTTGCGCTCGCGCAAGAGGATATGAAGAAGCTCATCGCCTATTCCTCGGTAGCCCATATGGGCATCGTGACGATGGGGATTTTCGCCATGACGACTCAGGCCGTGGAAGGTGCCGTGATCCAGATGCTGAGCCATGGTGTCGTCTCGGCTGCACTCTTCCTCTGCGTCGGCGTGGTTTACGACCGGATGCACAGCCGATTGATCGCAACCTATGGCGGACTTGTGCATCGGATGCCTCTCTATGCCGCGGCGTTCATGCTCTTCATGCTGGCATCGGTGGGATTACCGGGGACGAGTGGCTTCGTCGGCGAGTTCTTGTCGCTCATCGGCACGTTCCGAGTCGATACTTGGACGGCAGCCCTCGCAACCACGGGGATTATTCTCAGCGTCGCTTATATGCTCTGGCTCTACCGTCGCGTGATCTTCGGGAAGCTTGTCAAGCCCGAGCTCTTCTCAATACTCGACCTGAGCCCCCGCGAGGTGGCCGTCTTCCTCCCGCTCGCCGCCGTTGTGCTCTGGATGGGCATCTATCCGACCTCTTTCCTCGACCCCATACATGCGTCCGTCGCTCATGTGATCGACCAGTATAAGACCGCGGTGGCCGCGGCCGCGTCTCCACATGGATCGTTGCTCGCAGCGCTTTGGCATTAGGAAGAAACCTGTGGATTATCTGCAAAACCTTACTCTTGCTCTGCCGGAGATTTGGCTTGCCGTTTGCGGGATGGCCCTCCTGATGATCGGTGTATTCGCTGGCGAGAGCGCGGCGCGCGTGATCTCCTGGCTTTCAGCCCTGGCCCTCGTCGTCGCGGGGGTTCTCGTCGTCTTCGCCACACCCGATAGGTCGAGCACGGCGCTCGGCGGCCTTTTCATCACTGACAGCTTCGGCGCGTTCATGAAACTGCTGGTTTTGGCTGGGTCGATACTCTCTCTCGTCATGTCACTCGACTACAACGAGCGAGAGAAGATCGCGCGGTTCGAGTTTCCGGTGCTTTTCGTGTTTGCGACCACCGGAATGTTCATGATGATATCGGCGAACGATCTGATCTCGCTGTATATCGGGCTGGAGCTGCAGAATTTATCCCTCTACGTGGTGGCGTCATTCCAGCGCGATTCTATCCGCTCCACCGAAGCTGGCCTGAAATACTTCGTGCTAGGCGCCTTGAGCTCGGGGCTGCTGCTCTATGGCGCCTCTCTCGTTTACGGCTTTGCCGGAACGACGCGATTTGGCGGCCTGGCGCATATGCTCATTGCCCATAACAGCCCGGCGCTCGGCGTCATCATCGGGATTGTCTTCATTGCAGCTGCCCTGGCTTTCAAGGTATCCGCGGTCCCGTTCCATATGTGGACCCCCGACGTCTATGAAGGCGCGCCGACGCCCGTTACAGCCTTCTTTGCCGCGGCGCCAAAGATCGCGGCTTTGGCGCTATTCGTCCGAGTCCTGATCGAGCCATTCGGCCCACTCGTGGCGCAATGGCAGCAGATCATCGTCTTCATCTCGATCGCCTCCATGGCCTTGGGTTCGTATGCCGCGATCAATCAGAAGAATATCAAGCGTCTGATGGCGTATAGCTCGATTGCGAATGTCGGGTATGTCCTTGTCGGCCTCGCTGCCGGTAATGAGGCTGGTGTGCGTGGCGTGATGATCTACATGGCAATCTATCTCGCCATGGTGATTGGCGCATTCGCCTGCATTCTCTGCATGCGTGAGAATGGACGTTATATCGAGACCATCGAGGACCTCGCGGGACTGTCCCACACACAACCGCTCCTAGCGGCGGTATTTGGCGTCTTTCTCTTTTCACTCGCCGGTATTCCGCCGCTCGCGGGCTTTTTCGGCAAGCTTTACGTGTTTCTCGCTGCCATCGAAGCCAAGCTCTATGCGCTTGCGGTCATTGGCGTTCTGACCAGCGTCGTGGGCGCTTATTACTATGTTCGCATCGTCAAGATCATGTATTTCGACGAACCAACGGTCCGGTTTGATCGGCCGCTCGGCGCGCCGATTTCCGCCGTTTTGACGGTGACCGGCCTCGTGACGCTGCTTTTCTTTGCCTATCCGGCACCGATCCTCGCTGGGGCGAAGTTGGCGGCAGCGACACTCTTTCCGGGATGAGCGATACTCCGCGTCTCCACCCCTTCTATAAGCTGCTTGCTTTCGATTGTCTCGACAGTACGAATGAGGAGGCGAAGCGTCGCGCTGAACAGGGGGCCGCGGAAGGCACGCTTCTCTGGGCGAAGCGACAGACGGCTGGGAGAGGGCGACGCGGGCGACAATGGATTTCTCCACCGGGCAATCTCTATTGCTCGCTTGTCTTGAGGCCCGACCGAACCGCAGCGGAGGTCGCGCAACTCGGGATGGTTGCCGCGGTGGCCACGCGGGAGATCTTGATTGGAGTTCTGCCGCCATCCGCGAGCGTTCTCCTGAAATGGCCCAATGATGTTCTCGTCAACGAGAAGAAGGCAGGCGGCATCCTCCTCGAGTCGGCTGCACATCATATTAAGGGCATTTCCTGGCTCGTGGTCGGTATCGGCGTCAATATCGAAACCCATCCGGCCGGCACGTCCTTCCCGTCCACTTGCCTACGCAGGGAGGGTGGCCACGCAATTGGAGTCGCCTCTTTGCTCGAACCGCTCTGCAGAGTGTTTCACCGGTGGTATGATATTTGGCGAATTGAAGGTTTTGCTCCCGTGCGGGAGGCCTGGTGGAGCGGCGCCTGGAATCCCGGCAAGCCCATCGATGTCCAGCTCGAAGGCCGCCGAACGACAGGCATCTTTTCGGGCCTCGACGACCAGGGGGCACTGGTCTTGAGCCTTCCCGACGGCTCGCAGCACCGGATCACTGCAGCGGATATCTTCGCATTACCCCAATAGGTCGAGCGCAATATGCTTCTCGCCATCGACTCCGGCAACACGAACGTCGTCTTTGGACTCTATGACGGGAAAAGCTGGCTTGGTGAATGGCGGAGTGCAAGCTCGCCAAACCGAACCGCCGATGAATACGCGGTATGGCTCAGTCAGCTCATGACTCTCAACCAGATTGACCAGACGGCGATAAGCGCCGCAATCATCGCAAACGTGGTGCCCGCCGCGACTTTTAGCTTGAAGACGCTTTGCCGAAAATATTTCAATTGCGAGCCGTTGGTCGTTGGCGAGGCAGGCGTCGAGCTTGGCGTAAAGGTTCTGCTCGACCGGCCGGAAGAGGTTGGAGCCGACCGCGTCGTTAACGCCGTGGGCGCCTGGGGACATCACAAGCTGCCGGCCATTATCATCGACTTTGGCACGGCCACGACTTTCGATATTGTCGATGCTGAAGGGAATTACCATGGCGGCGCCATAGCCCCTGGAATAAATCTTTCTTTGGAAGCGCTTCACATGGCGGCTGCCCAGCTTCCTCGCATTGCCGTCAAGCGCCCGCTCCAAGTGATCGGAAAATCGACCGTGGCGGCCATGCAGTCTGGTGTGTTTTGGGGTTATGTCGGCATGATCGAAGGGCTCGTTGCCCAGATCCGGGCCGAATTTGGCGTGCCCTCGCTGACCGTGATCGCCACCGGCGGCTTGGCACCGCTCTTTCAGGATGCCACCAAGGTGATCGACGAGGTCGATCTCGAGCTGACAATGCGGGGATTGGTCGAGGTCTATCGTCGCAATCGCAAAACATAAGCAGCAAACGCCTAATGACAGCGCCAGACAAAAAAGAATTGCTGTTTATCCCGCTGGGGGGTGCCGGGGAGATCGGCATGAACCTTAACCTTTATGGTTTCGGTAATCAGTGGGTAATTGTCGATCTCGGCGTCACCTTCGCTGACGATCGTCTGCCCGGTATCGAACTCGTGATGCCTGATCCTGCCTTCATCGCGGAGCGCCGGGAGGCTTTGCTTGGAATTGTATTAACCCATGCCCATGAGGACCACATCGGCGCCGTTCCCTACCTCTGGCCTTTCCTTCGCTGTCCAATTTATGCGACACCATTTACTGCCTCGATCCTTCGACGCAAGCTCGAGGAAGTGGGTCTAACACAGGAAGCACCCATAACGATCGTGCCACTCTCGGGTCGCTTCACTCTCGGTCCCTTTGATTTCGAGCTCATCACGCTGACGCATTCCATTCCGGAGCCAAACGCCGTCGCGATCCGCACGCCTCTTGGCACGATTCTCCACACCGGAGATTGGAAGATTGATCCCGATCCTCTCGTCGGTCCGGTCACCGATACGAGCGCCCTGCGCCGAATTGGAGAGGAGGGCGTCCTTGCGATGATCTGCGATTCGACAAATGTATTGCGGTCCGGAGTATCGGGCTCCGAAGCAGAGCTGCGCAGCAGCCTCGCTCAACTCGTTGCGCGCTGCCGCCAACGCGTCGCCATCGCCTGCTTCGCCTCCAACATTGCGCGACTGGAGACAATCGCTGCAGTAGCCGAAGCCAATGGCCGGCACGCCGCCCTAATCGGCCGATCCCTGTGGCGTTTTTATGAGGCTGCGCTCGAGAACGGGTATCTGCGAAATATTCCTCCATTTCTCAGCGACAGCCAAGCCGCCAATCTGCCGCGCGACAAGGTTGTGCTGGCCATGACGGGAAGCCAGGGAGAGCCCCGCTCGGCACTGGCACGCGTCGTTGCCGGCGAACACGCCCTAATCGTATTGGAAGAGGGCGACACCGCAATCTTCTCCTCGCGCATCATTCCCGGAAACGAGCGGGCGATCTTTCGACTGCAAAGCGCGCTTGCACATATTGGCGTTGAGGTTGTCACTGAGCACGATGAATTCGTGCATGTGTCGGGGCATCCTGCTCGGGATGAGCTCGCGGAGATGTATGCATGGGTGCGGCCGCAGATCGCCGTGCCTGTGCATGGTGAAATGCGTCATCTCATCGAGCACGCACGCTTCGCTCGCACTTGCCAGGTTCGGCAAGCCGTGGTTGTTGCCAACGGCGACGTGTTGCGCCTCGCTCCTGGTTCTGCCGAAATTGTCGACCACGTGCACGCCGGTCGGCTTGCCCTCGACGGCACCGAGCTGGTGCCGACGGAGGGGGAGGTCGTCAAGAGCCGGACGCGTATGTTGTGGCATGGTGTTGCGGTTGCCACCGTGGTCTTGGATAAGAGGGGGCGTCTCATAGGCGCGCCCCAGCTTGCCCTGCCGGGGCTTGTCGGTGATGAAGGGACCGCGGATCTGACCACGCTTGCATCGGCAGCAATTTCTGATGAACTTAACGGACTTCCGGATAATCGCCGCAGTGATGACGAGACAGTCCGAGAAGCCATCAGATTGGCCATCCGTCGCAGCATTCGAAGCGCCCGCGGCAAGAAGCCGGCGATCGAGATACACCTCGTCCGTGTATAATCACGCGACGAGTAGGGATCGAGCGAAAGGACCCAAGAGATATGATCGGCAAGCTCAATCACGTCGCAATCGTGGTGCCAGATCTCGCACAAGCCTCGACGCTCTACCACAACATCCTTGGCGCGCGCGTCTCGTCGCCTCACGACATCCCGGCGCATGGCGTGACGACGGTTTTTGTTGAGCTGCCGAATACGAAGATCGAGCTTCTCCATCCGCTCGGCGATCAATCGCCAGTCGCTTCGTTTCTTGAGCGCAATCCTTCCGGGGGAATTCATCATCTCTGTTACGAGGTGCCCGACATCCGGGCCGCCCGGGACAAGTTGAAGGCGGACGGGATGCGGATTCTCGGCGACGGGGAGCCCAAGATCGGCGCCCATAACAAGCCCGTGCTTTTCCTCCATCCAAAGGATTTTTGCGGCACCCTTATCGAGCTCGAGCAGATATAGGATGTCGCGATGACGTGGTTCGAAGGGCTTGTGACTTACGTCATTATCTGGTGGCTCGTGCTCTTCACCGTCCTGCCATGGGGCGTACGCATACCGGATGAAGCCGAGAAGGGACATGCGACGAGCGCTCCAGTCCGCCCGCGCCTATGGCTGAAAGTCGCCGTGACCACCGCGGTCGCCTTTCTGCTCTGGGGCGTCGCCTATTGGCTGGCCAGCACGAATCTCATCTCCTTCCGTAACGGTCCGCCATGACGAATTACTGCAGCAGCGCACCCGGCCATGAATGGCACGGACCTTACCATGATCAGGAATATGGATTTCCTCTCCATGAGGACGACGCCTTATTTGAAAGGCTCGCCCTGGAGATTAATCAGGCTGGACTGAGCTGGCTCACGATCCTCAAGAAACGCGAGGCCTTTCGACGAGCCTTTCATGGGTTCGCGGTGGATCGCGTCGCTCGCTACGGCAAACGTGATGAAGCGCGATTACTGACCGATACGGGGATCATCCGAAACCGACTCAAGATCGCGGCAGTCATCGAGAATGCACGCCGCATTCAAGGTATCAGGGCAAGCCACGGATCCTTCGCGGCCTGGCTTGAGGCTCATCATCCAAGGGATCGCAAGGCCTGGGTGAAGCTGTTCAAAGAGACGTTCGTTTTCACGGGCGGTGAGATTACCGGGGAATTCCTCATGAGCATCGGCTATCTGCGCGGCGCGCATCGAGAGGACTGCCCTGTCTTCGGTCGCATCGCTCGGCTTTCGCCCCCTTGGATGATTGCTGGAACTTAGGAAGGTAAGTCTATGAAAAAATAAACGAAAATGGCAAGCGAGGCCTGCCATTTCCTGTCTTCGATCTGCTCCGTCAACGAATAACTGCCGGTATAATCGTCCGCGCTCGATTCTTCCTCTCTACACTTGAAGCCCTTCGTGTCGATTCGGCCCCTTTTGATGGGCGGCAATGGCGTCGGATAGCCACGATCCACAACCTTATTATGTTGGCCTCGCATGGCGGCCGCAATAGAAAATGCTCGATTCTAGAGCGACTTACCTCCAATTCGACAAGATTGCGGAAGCCGATTCCTTAGCTCTTCCTTAAGAACGCTGGCCTAGGTTCGATCCCATGGTAAGAGCTTTCTGGCCAATTCTGCTTCTGGTCGTGACTGCGGCCACCACGGCCAGTGCTCGAAGCGTCAGCATCACGCGGGAAACCTGCGAGCAGGTCGTGGTGGAGCATGTGCCCGATGCCGGCGTGACCTATCAGGCCGGCGTGGACGTGAATGGCAATCCCGTTCCTCCTGCTGACGTCCAAGGGAGTCCGACCATCGTGGTGCCGCAGGAGTTCTCGATACCGATCACGGTCGATCTCGGCAAACGGCTCGGCATTCCAGTGGACCCGAATGACTTTCAGTCCAATGCCGATATCGGAACGCTTACCTATAAAGACGGTCAGGTCTATTTCAACGGTCAACCCCTCCAGGACTCCGATGAGGCGGCACTCGCCAGGGCCTGCCAGCAGGTCATGCGCGGCAACTGACGGCGGCGACCGGGCAGCCGCCATTGCTATCGCCCATCGCATTGCCTAGATTTCGGCCTTCCTTCACGAGATCCCGGGCCGCCACCGAGGGTCGAGCTAGCGAGAGGGCAAATGCGACTTTCCGCCTATTTCATGCCGACGCTCAAGGAAACGCCGACCGAGGCGCAAATCGTCTCTCATCGCTATATGCTGCGCGCGGGCATGATCCGGCAGGCCAGCGCCGGCATCTATAGCTGGCTTCCTCTCGGCTTCCGCGTATTGAAGCGGATCGAGCAGATCGTGCGAGAGGAGCAGGATGCCGCGGGTTGCCAGGAGCTCCTAATGCCGACGATCCAATCGGCCGACTTATGGAAGGAGTCGGGGCGTTACGACGATTATGGGAAGGAGATGCTGCGCATCCTCGACCGCCATGAACGCGAGATGCTCTACGGCCCCACCAATGAGGAACTTATCACCGAGATTTTTCGTTCGTCGGTCAAAAGCTATCGAGAACTGCCAAAGCTCCTCTATCATATCCAATGGAAATTCCGGGACGAGGTCCGTCCACGTTTTGGCGTAATGCGTGGGCGCGAATTTCTGATGAAGGATGCCTATTCCTTCGATCTTGATTTCGCCGGCGCCAAGCGCGCCTATAACAAGATGTTCGTCGCATACCTGCGTACTTTTGCCCGCATGGGATTGAAAGCAATACCCATGGCGGCGGAAAGCGGGCCGATCGGCGGCGATATGAGCCACGAATTCATCATCTTGGCCGAAACTGGCGAGAGCAAGGTCTTCTGCCATCGGGATTTCGTCGAATTCGACGTACTCGGCACCAAACTCGACTACGAAGGTGATCTTGACCCGGTCGTCCAGCATTGGACGAGCCTCTACGCCGCAACCGACGAAAAGCATGACCCGGGGGCATTCGCGGAGATCGCCGCGGATAAGCGTGTGGAAGCGCGCGGGATCGAGGTCGGCCACATCTTCTATTTTGGAACGAAATATTCCGAGCCGCTGAAGGCCTATGTCGTTGGTCCGAATGGTGAGTCAAAGCCCGTCCATATGGGATCCTATGGAATTGGCGTGTCCCGACTCGTCGGTGCCATCATCGAAGCGAGCCATGACGAGAACGGCATCGTATGGCCGGAGCCGGTGGCGCCCTTCAAAGTGGGTCTGATCAACCTGCGCCTGAGCGACGGGGCCTGCACGAAGGCTTGCGACGAGATCTACGAAAGGCTTTGGCAAGCGGGAGTTGAGGTCCTCTATGACGACCGCGATGAAAGCGCCGGCGCGAAATTCGCCGAGATGGACCTGATTGGATTACCATGGCAATTAATCGTTGGGCCTCGGGGTATCAAGCAAGGGCAGGTCGAGCTCAAGCAGCGCAAGACCGGGATGCGCGAGGAGCTTACCCTCGAAAGCGCGCTGTCGCGGATGTCACGATAGGCATCGTCGGATGATCTTCTCGCCTTTCGAGCGCATGGTGGCGATGCGTTATCTGCGCGCGCGGCGGCAGGAGGGCTTCATTTCGGTGATCGCCTGGTTCTCGCTCATCGGGATCTTTCTCGGTGTTGCCGCCCTCATCATCACTCTTGCGATCTTCAATGGGTTTCGTGAACAGCTGATCGAGCGTATTCTCGGGCTTAACGGTCATATCGAGGTGATCGGGGCAGGGCGGCCGTTGACGAATTTCGACGCTCTCGCGGCGCGCCTGCGTACCATTCCCGAGGTCGTCAGCGTCATCCCGGAGGTTGAGGGGCAGGCCATGGTGACGGCGCATAGCGCGGTCGCTGGCGCTCTTGTTCGCGGTATCCGCCCGCAGGACCTGAAGTCCTTGTCCCAGGTATCCGGGCGCCTCGTCGCGGGCTCTCTCGACCGCTTCGAGGATGACGCGGTCGTTATCGGCTATCGCTTGGCGGCGCGTCTCGGCGTCAATATCGGCGGAGAAATCACGCTTATTACGCCCGAAGGGGCGGTTACGGCATTCGGCACCATTCCGCGCATGAAGAGTTACCATGTCGTCGGCATCTTCAATGTCGGAATGTCTGAATATGACAGCACCTTCATCTATATGCCTCTCGACGATGCCCAACTCTATTTCCGCCTGCCAAACGCGGTAAGCGAGCTCTCCCTGAGGCTCGACGATCCCGAACGTGCCCAGATCATGACGGGCGTGATTCGGCAAGCAACGGCCAGCGACGGCGTCCAGGTGATCCCGTGGCAGCAGGTGAATGCGAGCTACTTCAATTTCGTCGCTCTTCAACGCAATCTCTATACGATCGTCGTGACGCTCATCATCGTGGTGGCCGCTTTCAATATTATCTCCGGCCTCATCATGCTGGTGAAAGACAAGGGACGGGGCATTGCGATATTGCGTACTATGGGTGCTACGCGCGGCATGATCATGCGCATCTTCTTCCTAGGCGGTATGAGCATCGGCCTCGTCGGCACCGCTCTTGGCCTCGCTTTCGCCCTATGGTTCTGTCTCAATATCGAGGCGATCCACCAATTCCTCGAGCGCGTAACCGGCCAAAACCTCTTCCCCGCCGAGTTTTTCTACCTCACTCAGCTCCCGGCAAAGCTCGATCCAGGGGAGGTCATCGAGGTGGTGGCGATGAGTCTCGGGCTCTCCTTCCTTGCCTCGATCTATCCCTCCTGGCGCGCGGCGCGACTCGACCCGGTCGAGGCCCTGCGCTATGAGTGAGTCCCTCGCTCGGCGGGAGGAGCCAGTCCTCTCGCTCGCGGGCATCGTGCGAACCTACCGTCAGGCCGGCGGCAATCTCGAGGTACTGCGCGGGGTCGAGCTATCCGTCAAGGCGGGTGAGATTGTGGCGCTGACCGGCCCGTCGGGTGCCGGCAAATCCACGCTCCTTCATGTTGCCGGACTGCTCGAGCGCCCCAACGCCGGCGAGGTCTGGATCGCCGGAAGCCCCTGTGGGACCCTCGGAGACGATGCGCGGACGCAGATCCGCCGCAAGCATCTCGGCTTTGTCTATCAGTTTCATCACTTGCTCCCCGAATTCTCGGCCGTCGAGAATGTTGCGCTTCCTCAACTGATTGCTGGTGTGTCGCGCCGTGAGGCGCTGGAGCGCAGTCGCCAGCTCCTTGCGATGGTGGGGCTGCAAAAGCGCGAAGATCACCGGCCGGCGCGCCTCTCCGGAGGCGAGCAGCAGCGCGTGGCGATCGTTAGGGCAATTGCAAACGCGCCGCGAGTTCTCTTGGCCGACGAGCCAACGGGCAATCTCGACCACCGCACGGCGGATGCCGTTTTCGCGCAGCTCTTGGCGCTTGTTCGACAGACCCGACTCGCGGCACTCGTTGCGACCCACAATCTTGAGCTGGCGCGGCGCATGGATCGCTTACTCGAACTTCAGGATGGCCGCGTGGTCGAGAGCTGATCTGGACAAGTGGCACCTGTCGTTCCTGCTGACTTTTCCGGCACGTCGTGTCATTCTCCTGCTCAGCGCTCGTCAGCCAATCCCATGCCGTACGCCGATTTCATCCACCTTCGCGTCCATTCGGCTTATTCGCTTTCTGAAGGCGCGATCAAGATCAAGCCGCTTATCGAGCTGTGCAAACAGCAGGAGATGCCGGCGGTGGCTATCACCGATACGGGTAATCTCTTCGGCGCTCTCGAATTCGCCCAGACCGCAGAAGCGGCAGGCATCCAACCCATAATCGGATGCCAGATCGCCTTGCGCCGTGAGGAGGGTGAGAACCGCAGCACCGGTCCGGCGCAGCGACCCGATCAGCTGGTCCTTCTTGCCAAGGACGAGACCGGCTATGGCTCACTTCTCAAACTTATCAGCAAGTCCTATCTCGAGACGCCGACGGGCGAGGCTCCGCAGCTCGCGATCGGCGAACTGGCGGCAAAGGCCGAAGGCCTGATTGCTTTGACCGGCGGGCCCACCGGCCCCGTCGGACGACTGCTCGCAGAAAACCAAATGCCCGCGGCGGAAGCGATGCTGCTGCGCCTCGCGGGAATTTTCGACGGCCGGCTTTATGTGGAGCTTCAGCGCCACGGATTGGCTGTTGAGGAGCAGATCGAGCCGCCACTCCTCGACTTCGCCTATCGCCACGGACTCCCGCTCGTCGCGACGAACGAGGTGTTCTTCGCCGATGAGACGATGTTCGAGGCCCACGACGCTCTTATGTGCATTGCCGAAGGGAGCTATGTAAGCGAAACGAACCGCCGACGCCTCACCCCCGAGCATTACTTCAAGCCCGCCGCAGCGATGCGGACACTCTTTGCCGATATCCCGGAGGCCGTCGACAACAGCCTTGTAATCGCACGGCGATGCTCCTATTACCCGACGCCCCGCAAGCCCATCCTGCCGCCCTATCCATCGGCCACGGGGCGAGATGAGGCAGCAGAGCTGAAGATCCAGGCCGAGGAGGGACTCGAACGGCGACTGCGGGCGCAGGTCTTTAAGCGAGAAATGGATGACGCCAGTTGCGACGCGGCGGCGCGCCCCTACCGAGAGCGCCTCAGCTACGAACTCGGCGTGATTAACCAGATGGGGTTTGCCGGCTATTTCCTGATCGTCGCCGATTTCATCAAATGGGCCAAGTCCCAGGGGATCCCTGTTGGGCCTGGCCGCGGCTCGGGTGCCGGCTCGGTCGTCGCCTGGGCCCTGACGATCACTGATCTCGATCCCCTGCGCTGGGGCCTCCTATTCGAGCGGTTCCTAAACCCGGAACGCGTCTCGATGCCTGATTTTGACGTCGATTTCTGCCAGGACCGACGCGATGAGGTCATCCGCTACGTTCAAGATCGCTATGGCAGCGATCGGGTGGCGCAGATCATCACCTTTGGCAAGCTGCAGGCACGCGCTGTTCTGCGGGATGTCGGCCGTGTCCTCCAGATGCCCTATGGGCAGGTCGATCGCATTTGCAAGTTGGTGCCGAACAATCCGGCCAATCCCGTTTCGCTTCAGCAGGCGATTGATGGCGAACCTCTATTGCAACAGATGCGCGACCAGGACGAGACCGTCGCTCGCCTCATCAGCATCGCTCTCCGCTTGGAAGGGCTTTATCGCCACGCTTCGACACATGCGGCAGGCGTCGTGATTGGTGACCGACCGCTCGACGAACTCATCCCCCTCTATCGTGACCCACGCTCCGAGATGCCGGTCACCCAGTTCAACATGAAATGGGTCGAGCAGGCGGGGCTCGTGAAATTCGACTTCCTTGGCCTCAAAACCTTGACCGTATTGGTTCGCGCCGTCGAGCTGTTGCGAAGCCGGAACATCGATATCGATCTCGGCAACTTGCCGCTCGATGATAAACCCACGTTCGAGATGCTGGGCCGGGGCGAGACCACGGGCGTGTTCCAGCTTGAAGGTTCGGGAATGCGCGATGTGCTGCGGAAGCTCAAGCCGGACCGCTTCGAGGACATCATCGCCGTCGTGGCGCTCTATCGTCCCGGCCCGATGGACAATATCCCAAGCTACATCAATCGCAAGCATGGGCGCGAGAAGCCCGATTATCTGCATCCTTCGCTCGAGGGAATCCTGAAGGAAACTTGCGGGATCATGATCTATCAGGAGCAGGTCATGCAGATCGCCCAGGAGCTCTCAGGCTATACTTTAGGCGGCGCAGACCTCCTTCGCCGCGCCATGGGAAAGAAGATTCGCGCGGAGATGGAAGCGCAGCGGAAGGCCTTCATCGAAGGTGCCATCGCGCGCGGCGTCGAGGAAGCCAAAGCCGCCCACATTTTCGAGCTGGTCAATAAGTTCGCAGGTTACGGGTTCAACAAGTCCCACGCTGCGGCCTATGCCCTGGTCGCCTATCAGACGGCCTACCTCAAAGCCAATTATCCGGTCGAGTTCTTCGCGGCGTCAATGACTCTCGATCTCGGCAATACAGATAAGCTCAATGTATTTCGTCAGGAGTTGCAGAGACTTAACATAGAACTCCTTCCACCTGACATCAACAAATCCGATATCGAGTTCTCGGTGGAACAGGCGCCATCGAAGGCGGCCGGAGCGAAGACGCCCGGCCCGGTGGATGACCCCGGCGCCATCCGCTATGCGTTGGCTGCGGTGAAGAACGTCGGCGGCGGCGCAATGGCCGGACTCGTAGCAGAGCGGAATGCTCGCGGCCCGTTTCGAAGTCTCGCCGATCTCGCCAACAGATTGGATGGTCATCATCTCAACAAGCGGCAATTGGAAAGCCTCGCTTCGGCCGGCACTTTCGACTCGCTCAACCCGAATCGGCGGCAGGTCTTTGAAGCCGTCGAGCAGATCATCCGCCAAGCCAATGCCGCCACCAACGACCGCGCCAGCAATCAATCGTCTCTCTTCGCGGCCATGGCAGGGATTGGGGCTGTGCCGATGCCGTCCATTACGCTCGCAGCGGTTCCCGACTGGCTGCCTATGGAAAGGCTCAAACGGGAATTCGAGGCGATCGGCTTCTATCTCTCGGCGCATCCGCTTGACGCTTACGGCAAGACGCTGGAGCGGCTCGGCGTCGTCAAGGCTGCGGAAGCGATCGCCAGGCTCGAGGAAGGGCGTGGCGGCCGAGTACGACTCGCCGGTACGCCCATCGGGAAGCAGGAGCGGACCTCGGCGCGCGGCAATCGCTTCGCGTTTCTGCAACTCTCGGACACGAGCGGCGTCTTCGAGGTAACCGTCTTCGCCGAAACGCTCTCGTCCGCGCGAGAACTCATCGATCAAGGCATTCCTCTTCTCATCGCAGCTGATGGCCGCCTCGACGGCGATCAGGCACGTTTCACCGCGCAATCGATCGAACCCCTCGACAAAGCCGCGGCCGGGGTCGGCGCCAGCCTTCGCATCTATTTGGATGATGCCGCACCGATCGAAAGCCTCAAACACCTGATCGATCGTGAATCGCGCGGCAAGGGCCGAATTTGGATTGTCGCGATGATAGGCGGCAGTGAAGTCGAGATCGCGTTGCAGGGCAATTACGGCTGCTCGCCACAACTTCGACAGGCGATCCGCTCTCTGCCGGGAATCGTCGAGGTCGAGGAAGTCTAGGGCAGAGCCCGCAGTCGTTCACAACTTCGGGAGAGGTGTTCCAAACCGACGCTTCACCACCCGACGCTCAGATCCAGTTAAACAGAGGGGATGAGGGTGGCGCGGCGGAAAAGGATATTCCTGGCCTTCCCATTGCAAGCGCTTTGTCCGCCTTAACGGCGGTATGCCCGGGGTCGCAAGCAGGCTCGAAAAAGGGACTGCTGTGGCCATTCGTTGCCGACTGCAATCGCCACCGAGCCGGGCGCCCAAGTCGCCTGAGCAACTCAGACGGCTCCTGTCGACTCGGTATTCGCACCAAGATAAGCGCGACGGACTTCCGGATCGTTCGCAAGGTCCTTGACGTCACCCTCGCGCGTGATCCGGCCGGTTTCCAGCACATAGCCGCGATCGGCGATGCTAAATGCGGCGAAAACGTCCTGCTCAACCAGAAGAATCGTGACGCCGCGATGCCGGATCTCCGTGAGTGCCGCCAGCAGTTGGTCGACGACAACAGGAGCCAGGCCAAGGCTCATTTCATCGACCATGAGCAATTTTGGTGCCGCCATCAACGCTCGCGCGACGGCGCACATCTGCTGCTCGCCGCCCGACATGCTTCCGGCAATCTGTCGTGCCCGCTCCTGGAGGATGGGGAAGAGCTGGTAGACTTCTTCGAAGCTGCGCGCGACTCCATTGGCGTCGCGGCGCCGGAACGCACCCATTAGGAGGTTTTCCTCGACGGTCATGCGCGGGAAGAGTTGACGCCCTTCGGGGACTTGCACGAGCCCGCGCGAGAAAACGTCTTCCGGCGTGAGCGGCGCCAGATCGCAGCCGTCGAAGGTGATCTCGCCCTTTGCATTGAGCGTCCGCGAAATGGCGCGGAGTAACGTGGTTTTCCCAGCCCCGTTGCTCCCAACGAGTGTGACGATCTCGCCCCGATTGACGACGATCTCGACGTTTTTGAGGACCGGCACCAAGCCATACCCCGCCTCGAGCCTGGTGACGCGCAGAAGGGGTTCGCTCATCGCCGCCTCTTGCCAAGGTAAGCCTCGACGACGCGCGGATCCTGGAAGACTTCGTCGGGCGTTCCTTCGGAGATCTTCTGGCCGTGATGGAGAACAAAGACCCGGTCGGAAAGGCTACGAATAGCCTTGATAACGTGCTCGATAACGAGAATGGTGATGCCGCGATCGCGGATCTTCCTGATGAGCGCCACCACCGTATCGACCTCTGTGGGATTGAGGCCCGCCATCACTTCATCGAGCAGGAGAAGTTTCGGCCGCATGGCCAAAGCCTTGGCGAGTTCCAGGCGCTTCAAATCAGGGCCGCCAAGGGAATCGGCGCGCTGGTCCGCGCGATGGCCAAGGCCGACGAAGTCGAGCAGCGTCCCAGCATGCTCCTGCGCTTGCAGTCGGTTATGCATGCCGCCCTCATGCCCGAACAAGGCGCCGACGGTCACATTTTCCAATACCGAGAGCCCCCGAAACGGCTTCATGACCTGGAAAGTTCGGGCAATGCCCAGCCGAGCACGACGGAACGAGGCAAGGCGATCGACGCGCTTACCTTCAAAATACAGCTCTCCCGAGGTCGGCGGCAGGGTACCGCTGATAAGGCCGATCAGCGTTGTCTTGCCGGCGCCGTTTGGCCCGATGAGCCCAAGGATTTCGCCGGACCACAGGTGGAAGCTTATGCTATCCAAGGCAAGGAGGCCTTGAAAGCGCCGCGTCAAAGCGCGCGCTTCGAGAAGCGGGTGATCCGTACGGCTCTCGCTCACAAGCGATTCTCGCGAATGTTCTGAACGAAATACTGCCAGCGCAATTTGCGGAAACCGCCGCCTATGTCGATGACGCCCTTTGGCATGAAGACGACGGCGAGCACGATGACCAAGCCGAAGAAAAGCGCGGCCGCGGTCGAGATGCTATTGGCGAGGATTTCGTACACGGCAGAGAGCGCGAAGGCGCCGATGACAGGGCCGAAGATTGTACCGGGACCGCCGAACATCGCCATAATCACCATGCGCACGTTGAGGGTGCTGTCGAAGGCGCTGGCGGGGTCGACAAAGGTAATCCAATAAGCGTGAATGCCGCCGGCGATGGCGGTGAATAGGGCCGAGAGCACGAGCGCCGCGATTTTGAACGTCGTCGTATTCACGCCCATCACCTCGGCCGCGGCCTCGTCTTCGCGGATCGCGATCAGCCCTATGCCGAACCGGCTCCGGGAGATCCAAACGACAGTCGAGGTTGTGGCGATCAGCAGCCCCAGCGAGAGCTCATAGAACAACACATCGCCGCGGATGAGCGGGAGAATCAGGCCGATATTTCGCCCGGCGATATCGAGGTTCGCCATGATCGCCGACATCACGCCGGAAAGACCGAGTGTGGCGATGGCGAAATAGGGGCCTCGCAAGCGCAATAGCGGAATTCCGAGCAATGCGGCAAAAACGGACGAGAGCAGGGCACCGCATGCCAGTCCGACCCAGAAGGGGAGCCCGAGCTGGGCCATGGCGATGGCCGTGCCATAGGTGCCGAGTCCGTAGAACACCGAATTCCCGAAGGACGGATAGCCGGCGAAACCGCCGATGATGTTCCAGGCCTGCGCCAGCGTCGCGACGAGCAGGGCATTGATGCCGTATTGAACGACCGTCGCATCGCCGAGCCAGGGGGTTGCCGCCAGCATCCCCACCAAAGCGGCCAGACCGATCCAGCGCAACGGGCTCACGACGCCATCCGCAGCGAGCGCGCCGGGCGGGCGATGAGGATCAAGACCAGGAGACCGAAGCTGATCGCATCCGTCAGCGTTGGGCTGAGATAGAGTGCCGCCAGAGCTTCCGCGATCCCGATCACGAGACCGGCGGCAACGACCCTCAGCGGGTCGTCGAGGCCGCCGATGATGGCGATGACGAAGGACTTGGCGGTCAGGCTGGCTCCCATGTAAGGGGTGAGTTGCGAGACCATCCCATAGAGCCCGCCCGCCGCGCCGGCGAGTGCCGCGCCGATACCGAAGGTGATGGCGTAAAGCTTGCGGGGATCGACACCGTAAAGCCGAGCTGCGGTCAGGTTCTGCGCCGTGGCGCGGATGGCCCGCCCCATCCTCGTGCGCTCGAGCAACAACCAAAGCAATAGGGCGAGGAAGAAGGCGGCAAGAAAGGCGGCGAGACGCGCAAGCGGAACGGTCAAGCCCAAGACTCCGATATTCGCGCCGGCATAGCTCGGATTGATCGCCCGAAAATCGGCACTGAAGGCGAGCTGGGCCAAATAGGTGAGGACCACGTCGAGACCGAAGGTGATGAGAAGCGTATTTAATAGAGCCGATCGCACGATCAGATTAAGAAGATAGCGCTGCAGGGCGTAACCGAAGGCGAACATCACCACCATCGCGATCGGCAGCCCGGCAAAGGGATCGATTCCGGCGCCCACGAAGAGAAAATAAACGATGTAGCCGCCCAGCATGATGAGCGAGCCGTGCATCAGATTGACGATATTGAGAACGCCCCAGACGAGGGCCATGCCGAGCGCCATCAGGCCATAGAGGCCGCCCAGCAAGATGCCGTTGAGAATGATCTGGGCGAAGAGCACCGGCAGTCTCTCCAGAGAGTGGGGGGAGGTGCCGAGCACCTCCCGCCATTTCGCTAGCCGCGCTTGTCCCAGGCCGGAATCGGATAAAGCGGCTTGTTGAGGAATTTGTCGCTGTAGATCGGGACGACGTGATCGTTCTGAATCTGGATTACCGTCTGAGGCATGCTGATCTGCCCATTTGCCCCGAAATGAACGCGGGAGTAGAGGCATTGGAAATCGAGCTTGGCGATCGCGTCGCGCACTTTGGCCGGTTCAAGGGTACCGGCTGCTTCGATTGCTTTGGCAAACGCCTCCACGTCGGCGACTGCAGATGCCGCATGATAGTCGGGGTCATAGCCGTACGTCTCCCGGTAGAGCGTCGCGAAAGCGGCTGCATCTCCGAACCACTCGTCCTTAAGCTGCGCCGAGGGCAGCCAAGGGGTCATGCCGAATGCGTAATTGGCGTCCTTCCCGAGCGCCTTGCGGAAATCCGCCGTCGGCACTCCCACGGTGATCGAATAGAAATATTTCGGATTGGCATTGAGGCTCTTCATTTGGCGAATGAAATTGAGAGCCTCCGGCTCGTGTCCGCTCCATAGGATCGCATCGGGTGCCGTCGACTTGATGAGCGACAAAAGGGACGAGTAATCAGCATTGTGTTCGCTCGTCTGCTGATCGACGACGAGCTTGAGCCCTGCTTTGGCGAGGAGAGGCCGCGTTCCCTTGGCCACCGAGACGTCGAAGGAATCATCGGCGGAAACCAGGGCAACGGTCTCAACCTTCGGGGTCAGTGAGCCCAGCATCTCGATGGTGCTGCGGAAATAATCATCCGCTGGCGGCAACGTCCCGAAGATGTACTTGTAGCCGCGGCTGAAGATCTGGCTCGATGCCCCGCCGCCCTCGATCATGGGGATCTGGTATTTTTCCGCGACGGAGGAATCGTCGAGGGCATCATTGCTGTTGAAGGGGCCGAGCAGGAAATTGACCTTCTCCCGCGTCACAAGCTGGACGTATTGGCGCACCCCCAGATTCACGTCCGACTGGTTGTCCAGGATCTTGAGGGCCAGCTGGTATTTCGCGCCGCCGACGGTGATTCCGCCCTTTTTGTTGATCTCGTCGACGGCCAATTTGTACGCGTCGCCATAATATCGCCCAGTATTCGCCAGGCTGCCGGTAAGTTGGACCGCGGCGCCGAGGGTAATCGTCTTGGTTTGGGCCGATGCCGGGCTGGTCATCGAGCCCCCTGCGATGACCAGGGTCGCCATTCCCAAAATGCTCAAGTAGCGCCGCATCCCATCCTCCCGTTCTCGCTCTCTTGTTCCGTGCCGCTGCGCCGTAATTATTGCGGGCGGCAATTCCGACACGTCCACCTTCTATCCAAGCATGGGGGCCGCGGCAACCCTTCGGCTGGTTCCACCGACAACTGGCTTGGATAAAGAGGCGTACCTAAGCCTTTTCCCTTGATTTTCAGGCCTGAACGGGTTACCAACCCGCCACTCAACCCACACGTGGGCGCGCGGTCGCGCGGGGAGACATCCCGAGCGCTCGCTCCGGTGGTCGGTGCCTCGAAAGAGCAGCCCGACCTCAAAGGCCTACGGCGGTACAACCGGAAAAGGAACTCGAGCATGGCCATTCCCGGCTTTTCCATGCGCCAGCTGCTTGAGGCTGGCGTCCATTTCGGCCACCAGACCCGTCGGTGGAACCCCAAGATGGCGTCGTTCATCTTTGGGGTGCGCAACAATATTCACATCATCGATCTCCAGCAGACGGTGCCGCTCCTCCACCGTGCGCTCCAGGTTGTACGCGAAGTTGCCGCTAATAACGGCCGCGTCCTTTTTGTCGGCACCAAGCGCCAAGCGGCGGATATCGTGGCCGAGGAGGCCAAGCGTTGCGGTCAATACTACGTCAACCATCGTTGGCTCGGCGGAATGTTGACCAACTGGAAAACGATTTCCCAGTCGATCAAGCGCCTTCGCGCCCTCGACGAGCAGCTCGCTCAGGAAAATCTCGGCCTCACGAAGAAGGAAACCCTCAACTTGACGCGCGAGCGCGACAAGCTCGACCGGGCCTTGGGCGGCATCAAGGAAATGGGCGGACTGCCCGATCTGCTTTTCGTTATCGACACAAATAAGGAGGCGATCGCCGTCGCTGAGGCTCGTAAGCTGGGCGTTCCGGTCGTCGCCATTGTCGACAGCAATTCGAACCCGGACGAGATCAATTATCCGATTCCTGGCAATGACGATTCCCAGCGCGCTATTCGGCTCTACTGTGAGCTCGTTGCGGGCGCCGTCCTGGATGGGCTCCAGGAGCAGCTGATCAAATCGGGGGTTGATATCGGCGAGGGGGCGCAAGGGCCCGTCGAACAACTGACCGGCGTGGATGAGCCGGAAGAAACTTCGGAGCCTCCCAAGCCCGAGGCGGAGCCCACTGCCGCGACGATGGAAATGTAATATTTCACATTTTCAAGAGAATAGGTCTGTTTCCTAATCAAGAGGTGAAGCTATGGCCGAGATCAGCGCCGCGCTCGTGAAGGAGCTGCGCGAGAAGACGGGCGCCGGCATGATGGACTGCAAGAAGGCATTGGCGGAAACAGGCGGCGCCCTCGAGGCTGCAGTGGACTGGTTACGCAAGAAAGGTCTCTCCGCGGCAGCCAAGAAGGCGGGGCGGGTTGCCTCCGAAGGCCTTATCGGAGCCGCAGTCAAGGGACGCACGGGCGCCCTCGTGGAGGTCAATGCTGAGACGGATTTCGTTGCGAGAAATGAGACTTTTCAGGCATTTGCCCGGAACGTGACCGAACTGGCGATCGAAGCGGCGGGCGATCTCGAAAAAGTCAAAGCCTCTACCGTTGCAAGCGGCCGCACGGTCGCCGATGAATTGACCCATCTCATCGCCACCATCGGCGAAAACATGACGCTTCGGCGCGTCGGTGCCGTGCGGGTGAAGCAGGGGATAGTCGCGAGCTACATCCACAACCAAACCGCCCCAGGGTTGGGTCGGATCGGCGTGCTTGTCGGCCTCGAGTCGACGGGTGAACCAGAGAAATTGTCCCAGCTCGGTCGTCAGATCGCCATGCACATTGCCGCCGCCAATCCACAGGCGACGGAAGTCGCCGGCCTCGATCCGCAAGCAGTCGAGCGGGAGAAAGCCGTGCTCGCAGAGCAGGCCCGGGCCAGCGGTAAGCCCGAAGAGATCGTCCAGAAGATGCTGGAGGGGCGACTTCGTAAGTTTTACCAGGAGGTCGTTCTGCTCGAGCAAGACTTTGTGGTCGAGCCGGGCACTAGTGTCGGAAAAGTATTAGCCGCAACCAGCAAGAATATAGGGGCGCCGATCAAAGTCGCCGGCTACCTGCGCTTTGCTCTGGGGGAGGGGGTTGAAAAAAAACAAGCCGATTTTGCGGCCGAGGTGGCGCAGCTTGCCGGCTGATGAGGCCGATCCTGCCAAATGCAGGACAGCCCTTGTATGATATGATTAGATTAGAAAGGACGAGTGTCGTCGCGCGCCTGCGAGATAGCGGCTTGCGATCTGCGCCGTGCTAGGCGTAGCCGGCGCCGACGCTCCTCGATGCGACGCGGCGATTGGCCCGCACGCAAGGCGATCCGAATAAACCGCGGCAGGAGCCATGCCGAAGCAACCTAAACTCACCGAGAAGGGATCGGCCAAAGAGCCGCTACTGGCCGGACAACCCGTTTTTTCCCCTTTGCCGCGCTATCGTCGGGTGCTTCTCAAGGTCTCGGGCGAAGCTCTCATGGGTAAGCGCGATTACGGCCTCGACTGGGATATCGTCAGGGGCATTGCCGAAGACATCAAGGCGGTGCATGAGCTCGGCGTCGAGGTCTGCGTCGTCATCGGCGGCGGGAATATCTTTCGTGGACTTGAGGGCAGCGTCCACGGAATGGAACGAGCCAGCGCCGACTATATCGGAATGCTTGCGACCGTCATGAACGCCTTAGCCATGCAGAATGCCCTGGAGAAGCTTCACGTCAATACGCGCGTCCTCTCGGCCATCCCCATGCAGAGCGTTTGCGAGCCCTATATCCGCAGGCGCGCGATGCGCCATCTCGAGAAAAGGCGCGTCGTGATATTTGCCGCTGGGACCGGTAACCCGTTCTTCACGACCGACACAGCCGCGGCGCTGCGGGCGTCGGAAATGGGCTGCGACCTTCTGCTGAAGGGAACCAAGGTCGACGGCGTCTATTCGGCGGACCCGCATAAGGTAAAGTCCGCGACCCGCTATGACCGGCTGACATATCTGGAGGTGCTCTCCCGAGACCTCCAAGTCATGGATGCTTCCGCCATCGCCCTAACCCGTGAAAACAACATTCCTATCATGGTATTTTCATTACACAATCCGGGTGCTTTCGCCGAAGTCGTGCGGGAACGTGGAAAGTTCACATTGATCAACTGATTGGGGCTGACTGTGAATGAGACTGATATAAAAAGCCTGCAGCGTCGCATGGACGGCGCGATCGATGTCCTACGCAAGGAACTGGGAGGGTTGCGGACGGGCCGTGCTTCCGCGAGCTTATTGGAGCCGATACAGGTGCAGGCCTATGGCGGGGTCATGCCGATCAGCCAAGTGGGGACCATCGGCGTTCCTGAGCCGCGGCTAGTAACGGTACAGGTCTGGGACAAATCGCTCGTGACTGCGGTGGAAAAGGCGATTCGGGAGTCCGGCCTCGGCCTCAACCCCCAGACCGAAGGTACCCTCGTGCGGGTGCCGATTCCCGAGCTGAGCCAAGAGCGCCGCGCCGAACTCGGCAAGGTGGCGCACAGATACGCTGAGCAAGCACGGGTCGCGGTGCGGAACGTCCGTCGAGATGGAATGGATCATCTTAAGCGCCTCGAAAAGGACCATGAAATCTCCCAGGACGAACATCGCCATCAGGCGGAGGCGATTCAGAAGCTGACGGACAGCTACATCCATAAAGTTGACGAAATCCTGGCGCAAAAAGAAAAGGAGATTACGCAAGTCTAGGATTGCCCTCGATGGACCCGCAAACTTTTACCTCATCGCCACCGTCGCTCCCCGTTCACGTTGCGATCGTCATGGACGGCAATGGCCGCTGGGCCAAAGCGCGCGGCCTGCCGCGTGCCGCAGGCCACCGACGCGGGGCGGAGTCCGTTCGACAAGCGGTGAGGAGCGCCGTCGAGTTGGGGGTCGGTTATCTGACGCTGTTCGGTTTTTCCTCAGAAAATTGGCGTCGCCCTGTATCGGAAGTTGATGATCTTATGGGGCTGTTGCGGCTCTATCTCCGCGGCGAGGTTGCGGAGCTCCATAAGAATGGCGTTCGCCTCCGTGTCATTGGAGATCGCGCACGGCTTGCTCCCGATATCGTAAAGCTGATCGAGAATGCCGAGGCTCTCACGAGCGGCAACCGCGCGCTCACACTCACCGTAGCGCTCAGTTATGGCGGTCGGCAGGACATCGTTCAGGCTGCGCGACGCCTCGCTGAGGAGGCGAAGGCCCGACGGATCGCTCCGGCGGAGATCGATGAGGCGATGTTTACGCGCTATCTGTGGACCGCCGATATTCCTGATCCGGATCTCGTGATCCGTACGAGTGGCGAACGACGGATTAGCAACTTTCTCCTCTGGCAATCGGCTTATGCCGAGTTCGTGTTTCTGGATACATTATGGCCGGATTTCGGTAAGGCGGATTTCGAGCACGCGATCCAGGAGTTTCAGGGCCGTGAACGCCGATACGGCACCAGCCGTGGCTGAACAGCAACTCGGCAGCTTCGCGAAACGCACGTTGTCGGCGCTCGTTTTGGCGCCGATCGCCATTGCAGCCATCTGGCTTGGCTATCCTTTTTTCAACCTGCTGGTGATCGTCGGCGGCGCCATTCTTTCCTGGGAATGGGGCAGATTGTGCAACTCGGGTCATTTCGATCGTAGCGGTGTCACGCTGCTCGTCGTGGTGCTCGTGAGCGCATTGATCGCAAGCTATTCCTCCTCGCGGGACGGGGTGATAGCCGCGCTGCTTGGAGCTCTTCTCGTCTATGGAATTGCCAATATCGATCGCGCGGTGAATCCGGGCTGGGTGGCGTCCGGCGCAATCTACTTGGGAATACCGAGTGCAGCGCTTCTGTGGATCCGCAACCAGACCGGAGCCTTCGCTGTGCTTTGGCTATTTGCCGCAGTTTGGGCCACCGATATCGGCGCTTATCTCGTTGGCAGGCTCATTGGAGGGCCGCGCCTTGCGCCACGCCTTAGCCCCAACAAAACCTGGGCTGGATTGCTTGGTGGAATCGCCGCCGCCGTTATCCTGAGCCTCATCTTTGCTTTCGCGCTCGGAACCGAGCCAGGTCGCCTGGCTTGGCTCGGCGTCGTTGTCGCATTGTTCGCACAATCCGGCGATTTGATCGAGTCGGCGATCAAGCGCCGCTTCAACGTTAAGGATATGAGCGGCATAATCCCGGGACATGGCGGGCTTTTCGATCGCGTCGACAGCCTTCTCGTTGTCGCGCCGATCATGGTCCTGGTTCAACTTTTCTCCGGAGGCGAAGCCCTCGCATGGCTTTGAGCATCGATGAAGCACGCGGGGCAGTGCGAGCGCCTTCGAAACCTCGGCGCATTACTGTCCTTGGCTCAACAGGCTCCGTCGGCTGCAACACGCTCGACCTTATCGAGCGCAATCGCGACCGTTTCGAGGTCGTAGCTCTCACCGCTCGATCTAGGGTCGACCTGCTCGCAGAGCAGGCGCGAAATTTTCGGCCTGCCCTAGCGGTTATCGCCGATGAAAGCCGATATGCGGAGCTTCGCTCCCAGCTTGCCGGCACCGGTATTGAAGTGGCGGCGGGAATGGATGCGGTCGTCGAGGCTTCGCGCCGCCCGGCGGATTGGGTGATGGCCGCCATCGTCGGCGCTGCCGGCCTGGAGCCGACGATGGCTGCGATCGAGCGAGGTGCGGTCGTCGGGCTGGCGAATAAGGAAACGCTGGTATGTGCCGGCCAGATCGTCATGAAAGCGATCGCGGAAAACGGTGCAACCCTGCTTCCCGTCGATTCGGAGCATAGCGCGATCTTTCAGGTGATCGACTTCGAGCAGCCCGAAGCGATCGAGCGGATCATCTTGACGGCGTCTGGAGGACCTTTCCGCCAGGTTCACCCATCGCAGCTCCACTCCGTGACGCCGGCTCAGGCTGTCGCTCATCCGAACTGGATGATGGGCGCCAAGATTTCCGTCGATTCCGCAACCATGATGAACAAGGGCCTGGAAGTCATCGAGGCGGCGCATCTCTTTCCTGTCGCGACCGATCGCATCGAAATCGTTGTGCATCCGCAATCGGTCATTCACAGCATGGTCGAATATACGGACGGCTCGGTCCTGGCCCAGCTCGGCACACCGGATATGCGCACGCCCATCGCTTACGCGCTCTCCTGGCCGCAGCGGATGACAAGCCCCTCCAAACGGCTCGATTTCACGACCCTATCGGCACTCACTTTCGAGCCACCCGATATCGAGCGGTTTCCCGCCATACGCGTCGCGCGCGAGGCCTTGCAGTCGGGAGGCAATGCGCCGACCGTTCTCAACGCGGCCAACGAAGTCGCGGTGACCGCGTTTCTCGAGGAGCGCATCCGCTTTCTCGATATCGTGCGTGTCGTCGAAGATACCCTTGGGATCATGCCCAACACGCCATTGACGTGTTTGGACGATGTGCGCACCTCCGATGCGCTCGCTCGTAACATAGCGAGTGAGAGGGTCGCAGCCTTGCCCCGCCCAAACTAAAGCGCTCAGAGGATCGCATATGCACTTTCTGTCCAGCGCGTTCCACTACATCATCCCATTTCTCGTAAACCTTGCGATCGTCGTGTTTGTCCACGAGATGGGGCACTTCCTGGTCGCTCGGCGCAATGGCGTCCGTATCGAGGTGTTCTCCATCGGGTTCGGATCGGAACTCTTCGGCTGGACGGATAGACGTAGCACGCGTTGGAAGATCAGCGCGCTACCTCTGGGCGGCTATGTAAAAATGTTCGGCGATGCGAACGCTGCGAGTATGCCGGGCGCAGAGACGAGCGAATTGTCGGCCGAGGAACGCGCGGTCTCCTTCCAGCACAAGCGTGTCGGCCAACGCGCAGCCGTGGTCGCGGCGGGGCCTGTCGCGAACTTCCTTTTTGCAGTCCTCGTCTTCGCCGCCTTGTTCAGCATCGTCGGTCGTCCCTTTACACCTCCGGTCGTCGGTGAAGTCGAACCGAATAGCGCAGCTGCGCGCGCCGGCTTCAAGGCGGGCGACCGCATCGTCAGGATCGGCGACCAAAAGATCGACCGCTTTCAGCAAATCCAGCAGATCGTGCAATTTGATCTGGGCGATCCACTGACGATACAGGTCATGCGTGACGGCAAGGCGCAGGACCTCGAGGTACGACCCGACATTGTCGAGCAGCATGATCATTTCGGCCACACCTATCGCATTGGCCGGCTCGGCTTGCGCTCCAACAGCGTCGATTACGTCAGGCTCGCTCCGCTCCAGGCATTGAGCCAAGCCGGGCAGGAGTCAATGTATCTAACCGAAGCGACCCTGAAAGCGATCGGCCAAATGATCGCCGGGACTCGTACGACCGAAGAGCTCGGCGGCCCCCTGCGCATTGCGCAGATGTCTGGCGAGATGGCGCAAAGCGGGTTGCTCTCGACCTCGAACATCTGGTTCCTAGCAGTGCTTTCGCTCAATTTAGGGCTCATCAATCTTTTCCCGATCCCCATGCTTGACGGCGGTCATCTGCTGTTCTACGCCGTCGAAGCCGTTCGGCGCCGTCCGCTCGGCCCACGCATTCAGGATTACGGTTTCCGCATTGGCCTGACTCTGGTATTGCTGCTGATGATCTTTGCGACCTGGAACGACCTCGTTCACCTGAAAGTGATCCAGTTCGTCGCCGGATTGATGTCCTGAGTGGCTGCGGCCAAGGGGCGAAGGGGGAGCACTAGTGCGGCGGACTCTATGGTGGGCGCTTGGCCTGTCTGCAGCAGTGGTTGGCCTCTTGCCGCCGGGGCTAGCCCTCGCTCAGCTCTCTCCGAGTGCAATTCCCGGCTCACCTAAAGGCGCATCGCCCAATCCATCGGCCGCCTCGAGCGCAGGGTCAGGTGTCTCGAACAGTGAGGATATCGTTCGCGAGATTCGCATTGAGGGGACGCAACGGATCGAGCCTGCGACCGTACGCAGCTATCTGACCCTGCAACTCGGCGATAAATTTGACACGGAGAAGATGGACGAGTCTTTGAAGAGCTTGTTCGCAACGGGTCTCTTCGCGGATGTCACGCTGAGCCGGCAAGGTAATACGCTCGTCGTTCACGTCATCGAAAACCCCATAATCAACCGGGTTGCCTTCGAGGGTAACTCGAAGATCGAAGATAAGCAGCTGATGGACGAGATCCAGTTGAAGCCGCGGACGGTATTCACGCGCACCAAGGTGCAGGAAGATGTGAAGCGGATACTGGACGTTTACCGCCGCAGCGGCCGCTTCGCGGCGACCGTCGATCCCAAGGTCATTACCTTGCCCGAGAACCGCGTGGACCTCGTTTACGAAATCCACGAGGGAGATAAGACCAAGGTCACGCGCATCAGCTTCATCGGCAATCACGTATTCAGCGATCGGCGCCTTCGCGAAGTCATTCAAACCACTGAGTCCGCATGGTGGCGATTCCTGACAACGAACGACACGTATGATCCGGATCGATTGACCTTCGATCGCGAGCTCCTCCGCAAATTTTACCTCGCCAACGGCTATGCCGATTTTCGGGTGGTGTCAGCCGTGGCGGAGTTGGCCCCTGATCAGAGCGGGTTCTATGTCACGTTCACCCTTGAGGAGGGGGATCGCTACAAATTCGGGAAGATTGGGGTCAAGAGTACCGTCAAAGACGTTGATCCCAAGCAGCTCGAGGATTTGATTACCTTCAAGGAAGGCGATTGGTACAACGCTGACGAAGTCGAGAATACGATCAAGAAGATCTCCGATCAGCTGGGGAACCACGGTTACGCATTCGTCGACGTAAGACCGCGGGTCAACCGAGATCGCAACAAGAAGATCATCGACATCACATTCGACGTTCAAGAGGGGCCGCGGGTCTACGTCGAGCGCATCAACATCAAGGGGAACACGCGCACGCTCGACAAGGTTATTCGGCGCGAGCTTCAATTTGCAGAAGGTGACGCCTTCAGCACCCAAAAGATCGAGGAATCCCGCCGCCGGCTCAAGAATCTGGGCTTTTTCGAGCAGTCCGATATCAGCAACACGCCCGGCTCGCAACCGGACACCACCATTGTCAATGTCGATGTCAAAGAGAAACCGACGGGTCAGGTTTCGGTTGGGGCCGGCTACTCAACGACCGATGGCGCCATTGGCGATTTCGGGATCGAGGAAAAGAACTTTCTAGGTCGCGGCCAAGATGTATCTGCGCAATTCGCGATCTCGTTCAGGACGCAGCAGATCAATGGCAGCTTCACCGATCCCTATTTCATGGACACCAACATAACGGCCGGCGTCGATATCTTCAAAATCCTGACGGATTACACCACGGAAGCAGGGTACAAGCAGTCGACGACAGGCGGCACGCTGCGAGCCGGATACTCGATCATCGACGATCTCACCCAGACCTGGCACTACACCATAAGACAGGACACGATCGGGATCACGACCAACACGCCGTCGCAATTCATCGCCCAGCAATCGGGAAGCGCCGTCACCTCCCAAATCGGCCAGCTACTGATGTATGACAAGCGCGACGATCGCCTGGATCCGACAAGCGGCTATTTCTGGAGTATCGGGAACGATTTTGCCGGTCTCGGCGGCAGCGTTCGCTACCTGCGGAATAAGGTGACCGCCGGCGATTATTATCCAATCGCCGATCAATGGGTCGCCAGCCTAACTGGCGAGGCGGGCTATATCCAAAAGCTTGGGAAGCCCATCCGCATCGTTGATAGCTTCTTCCTCGGTGGCGACAATCTGCGCGGATTTCGAACCGCCGGTGTCGGGCCGCGCGACGCCTCGACGGGTGATGCCTTGGGCGGCAGGGAGTACTTCACCTCCACGGCGGATTTGAGCTTCCCCCTCGGATTGCCCAAGGAGTTCGGGATTGTCGGCCATGTATTCACGGATGTGGGCACTCTCACGCTGGTGGACGAGAAGGGACCGAATGTGCAGGATACCGGCTCGATTCGGGCGTCGGCGGGCGTGGGAATCGCGTGGAAGTCGCCCTTCGGCCCCATCCGGGTGGATATCGCCAAGCCGTATCTCAAAGAGAATTTCGACAGGACCCAGCTATTCCGCTTCAGCTTTGGCACGCGTTTCTAGGAAAAACGATGAGAAAAGCGATCATTACTTTGGGCTTTGCCGCCCTCGTCTTGGCGCAGCTCGGGGGGGCGACGTTGGCATCCGCCCAGGCGAAAAGATCCCCCACCCCCGCCATCGCGATCGTCGACGTGCAGGCCATCATGCAGAACTCCGAGGCCGCCAAGAGCATCCGCACCCAGATCGAGAAGGTCCGCAACAGCTACCAGCAGACGATCCACGGCAAGGAGGAGGAGCTCCGGAAGCTGGACCAGGATCTCGAGCAGCAGCGCTCGGTCCTCTCTTCCGACGCCTTTCAGCAGCGTCAGCGGGACTTCCAGCAGAAGGTCAGCGAGGCGCAGAAGGACGTCCAGGAGCGCTCCCGCAAGCTCGAAGCCGCCTTCGGCAGCGCCATGGAGCAGGTCCAGCACGCGGTGCTGCAGATCGTCCAGCAAATCGCCAAGGAGCAGAACATCACCCTCGTCCTGCAACGGGCGGGGGTCGTCTACGCGCCCGAGGATATGGACATCACCCAGGAGGTCCTTAAACGGCTGAATAGCCGCCTGCCCTCGGTCAACGTCACGATACCAAAGTAAATCAATAGGTTGGCGACATTCGGCGCGACCGCCTTCCGGGCCTGCCGCTGCGCGGCCGGTGCCGCGTCCGCATCCACCGGCTCCGGCGTTGCCAATTGACCCCGGATCGGGCACAACATCCTCGACGCATAGCGACGTCCCGGATGCCGCGATTCGCCGCGTGGGCCCGGGCGGAGTGCGGCGCAGGGGCGGATACCCGGGCGGAGGGGAGGATCGACGGAACCGGCGATGGACACGACGGCCTTGAGCTCTTCCTCCATTGAGATCGACATCAACCGGGTGATGGAGATGATTCCCCATCGCTACCCGTTCCTCATGATCGATCGGGTGGTGGATGTCGTCGCCGGCGAGCGCGCCGTGGGGATCAAGAACGTCTCCATCAACGAGCCCTATTTCCAGGGGCATTTTCCCCAGCGGCCCGTCATGCCCGGCGTGCTGCTCGTCGAGGCGATGGCCCAGACCGCCGGAGTCCTCGTTGTCCACACCCTCGGGCGCGAAGCCGAAGGCAAGCTCGTCTATTTCATGACCGTCGACGACTGCCGGTTCCGGCGGCCCGTCGTTCCCGGCGACCAGCTGCGCATCCACGTCGCGAAGATGCGCAATCGCGGCGCCGTCTGGAAGTTCCATGGCGAGGCCAAGGTCGACGACAATCTCGTCGCCGAAGCGAATTTCGGCGCCATGATCCTGGAGAAATAGAGACCTCATGGCAGTAGCGCATCAGGCGGAGGTTCGGGACGCGAAGGTCCACCCGACCGCCATCGTCGATTCCCGCGCCGCGCTCGCGCCCGGTGTCGAGATCGGCCCTTATTCGGTGATCGGGCCCCATGTGCGGCTCATGGAAGGCGTGCAGGTCGGGCCGCATGTCGTCATCGACGGCCGCACCCGGATCGGCCCCAATACCCGCATCTTCCCCTTCGCCTCCATCGGCCATATTCCGCAGGACCTGAAATATGGCGGCGAGCCCTCGGAGCTCGTGATCGGCGCGAGCAACACCATCCGCGAGCACGTCACCATGAATCCGGGGACGAAGGGCGGCGGCATGGTCACGCGCGTCGGCGACAACTGCCTCTTCATGGTCGGCGTTCATATCGCCCATGACTGCAAGGTCGGCGACCACGTGGTCATGGCGAACAACGCCACCCTCGCGGGTCATGTCGAGGTGGGCGACTGGGCGTTCCTCGGCGGGCTGTGCGCCGTGCATCAATTCGCGCGGATCGGGAAGCACGCCATGATCGGCGGCATGTCGGGCGTCGAGAACGATGTCATCCCCTATGGCTCGGTCGTGGGCAATCGCGCGCGCCTCGCCGGGCTCAACATCGTCGGACTCAAGCGGCGCGGCTTCACCCGGGAGCAGGTCCACGCGCTGCGCACCGCCTACCGCCTCCTGTTCGCCCAGGAGGGCACCATGACGGAGCGACTCTCCGACGTCGAGGAGATCTATCACGACAACGAGGTCGTGATGGAGATCGTCGCCTTTATCCGCGCCGATTCAAGCCGCGCCATCTGTCAGCCCAGGCCGGGAGATGTCGAGTAGGCTGGGGATCGTCGCAGGGGGCGGATCGCTGCCGGCGCGTCTCATCAAGGCCTGCTACGACACGGGACGCGAGGTTTTCGTCATTGCCGTGAAGGGGCAGGCGGATGCGGACCAGATCGCCGCCGCACCCCATGCCTGGGTCCGGCTGGGGGCGCCCGGCAAGGCTGTCAAGCTGATGCGCGCGCGGGACATCCAGGAAATCACCATTGCCGGCAGCTTCCATCGGCCGAGCCTGCTGGAGGTCTTCCCCGACCGGCTCGCGCTCCAATTCCTGCTCGAGGTCGGCCGGCGCGTGCTCCGCGACGACGGGATTCACGCGGCGATCGCGAGCTGGGCCGAGCGGCTCGGCTTCCGCCTCGTTGGGCCCGAGAGCGTGGACGGCGACCTTCTCGCGGTCGAAGGCGTCTATGGGCGGATTTCTCCGGATGCCGAGGCTAGGCAGGACATCGAGCGGGGCATCGAAGTGGCGCGCGCGATCGGTCGCGTCGATGTGGGGCAGGGCGCCATCGTGCAGCAAGGTGTCGTGCTCGCCGTCGAGGCGGCCGAGGGCACCGATGCGATGATCGCCCGGGCGGGACAGCTCCAGCGCAAAGGCCCGGGCGGCGTGCTGGTCAAGGTCAAGAAGCCCGGCCAGGAGCGGCGCATCGATTTGCCGGCGATCGGCCTGCAAACCGTCGTGAACGCCAAGGCGGCGGGACTGCGCGGCATCGCGATCGAGGCGGGGGCGGCCATCGTGATCGACCGGGAGGCCGTCGCCCGCGCCGCGGACGAGAGCGGGATTTTCGTCGTCGGCGTCAAGATACCGGAATGACGCGGCCGATGGCCTCATCTCCTCAGACGATGGCGCGGGAGCTGCTCATCTTCATCATGGCCGGCGAGCCGTCGGGAGATGCCCTCGGCGCGCGGCTCATGGCGGCGCTCAAGCGCGAGACGAACGGCGCCGTCCGCTTCGCCGGCATCGGCGGCGAGCGCATGGCATCGGAAGGGCTCCGCAGCCTGTTCCCCATGGAGGAGCTCTCCATCATGGGCCTGGCCGAGGTGCTGCCGCGCGCGCCGCGCGTCCTGCAGCGCGTCCGGGAGACCGTCGCCCAGATCAAGCGCATCCGGCCCGCCGCCGTTGTCTCGATCGACGCGACGGGCTTCTGCTTTCGCGTGGAAAAGCGTGTGAAGGGGCTCGGCATTCCGTTGATCCACTACGTGGCGCCCATGGTGTGGGCATGGCGGCCGTGGAAAGCCAAGCTGGTCGCGAAATTTCTCGACCACCTGATGACGCTCCTTCCGTTCGAGCCGCCGTATTTCGAGAAGGAAGGGTTGCCTGCGACCTTCGTCGGCCATCCGGTCCTCGAGGAGGGTGCGGACAAGGGCGATGGCGCGGCCTTTCGCCGACGCCACGGCATTCCGCCGGACGTCCCGCTCCTCGCCGTCCTGCCCGGGAGCCGGCATGCGGAGGTCTCGCGCCTGCTTCCCGTCTTTGCCGAGACGCTCGAGCGGCTCAAGGCCGAGTTCCCGAGCTTGCGCGCGGTGGTCGCCACCGTAGGCACCGTCGCAGGCCGCGTCACCGCGGCGGCGCGGCACTGGCCGGTCCCGGCGGTGGTGGTTGGCGGCGTCGCCGAGAAATACGACGCCTTCGCGGCGGCCGATGCGGCGATCGCGGCCTCGGGCACGGTGTCGCTGGAGCTGTCGCTGGCGCGCTGCCCGATGATCATCGCCTATAAGGTGAGCCCGCTCACGGCCTGGCTGCTCCGCCACCTCTTCGACATCCATGTGCGCTTCGCGACCATCGTGAACATCCTCCTCGACAGAGGCCTTATCCCCGAGCTGCTCCAGGACGATTGCCGGCCCGACAAGCTCGCGGAGGCCGTCGCGGTGTTCCTGCGCGATCCCGCCGCCGGGCGCGCGCAAGCCGATGCCGCCGCCGCGGCGCTCCGCCGGCTCGGCCTCGAGGGGCAGGCGCCGAGCACGCGCGCGGCGCGGACGGTGCTCGAGGTGATCGCGGCACGTGGGGGTTGAAGGCTTAAGCCGCACCCTTGCCATCGCGCACCCTGGGCGTAAAGTTGGGGCTTGAGCGTTGATGAATTCAAGCGTCGCTCCCGCGAAAGCGCTACGGCATGCACACATCTCAGTCTGCACTCTCCCCCTCGTCATTCCCGCGGAAGCGGGAATCCAGTATTTCCGCGGAAAACCTGGATTCCGGCTCTCCGCTGCGCTCCGGCCGGAATGACGGCTATTCCTTTGGAAGCGGCGCCCATCCAGGCTTGTGTGCATGCCGTAGCGCGAAAGCGGGAGCCCAGAAAGCTCTGGATTCCCGCTTGCGCGGGAATGACGATGCCTCGTCGGTGATTCCGCCAATGCTCATCCCGCTCCCGCATGACGCCGGCAAACGGAGATCGACCATGACGATGACAGCCACGGACGTTGCCAAGGGTGGAAGGACCGGATTCGAGGGATCGCGTCTCCTGCACACGATGATCCGCGTGCGGGACCTCGACAAGTCGCTGGATTTCTACACCCGCCTCCTCGGCATGAAGGTGCTGCGCAAGAAGGACTATCCGTCCGGCGAGTTCACCCTGGCCTTCGTCGGCTATGGCGACGAGAGCGACTCCTCGGTGATCGAGCTGACCTACAACTGGCCGCGCAAGGAGCCCTATGCCCTGGGCGAGGCCTTCGGCCATCTCGCCATTGCCGTGCGCGATATCTACGCGGCGTGCGAGCGCCTCGCCGCCGAGGGCGTCAAGATTCCCCGCCCGCCCGGCCCGATGAAGCATGGCGGCAGCGTCATTGCCTTCATCGAGGATCCCGACGGCTACAAGATCGAGCTCATCGAGCGCGCGTAAGCGGCGCGTTTGATCGACGTTGTCGCCTCGGTTGGACCGGCGGGCCGCATCCATCCCAGTGATCATCCGCGTAGGGCGACACGACGCTTGCCGCGCCGATGCCACCCAACAAACGCCTTGAGCACGCGGTTGTAGAAACGGGGAGGGAGGAAATCGTAATCGTATCGATCGCTGTTCGGCGCCTTACGGAGATCGTAGCCCGGATTCGGAATGGGCATGAGCGCCGCTATTTCCGATCGAGCAGGGCATCGAGATGCTTATGCCTCCGGTCCATGCGAGACACTTTGATAGCCTTGACCCTTTCATCGGAAAGCTCAACCGTGGCGAAGCTGCGGCGGCTATCTCGAAAGCGCTTGAATTCCTCGTATTCATCGGCCCCGACGAAATAGCCGGTTATTTGGCCGTGGCTCGACACGGCGACCGCCTCGCGCTGAGCGCGCATGCGGTAGCGGCCAAAATTGCGAGTGAATTCAGACGCGGGAACGGTCTTGGGCGTAGCCATTGCTGACTCCTTTCACGAAATTTACGCAACTCGCATAACTTGCACAAGATGCGCAAGTTGCGATCAAAGTGCTGACGCCATCGCCCTATGAGGCCCGATCCTCCGCCACGGCGAGACCGAGCGCATCGGCGACGGCGTGCAGCTTGCGATCTTTCGTCCAAAGCGAAGCGCCGGGCGTCAATTGCGCGGCGGCAAGCAAGTGGACATCGATATAGCCGACGCCGCGCCCGAACAGAGCGTTGCGCTCGATGAAACTCAGAACCTCGTCCTCGGTCGCAACCTGAGTCCGCGGCAGATTGGAAAGCGCGGCCAAGATGAGATTGCGCTGCCGCATATGCCCCAGAGCAACTTCGCCGATGACGAAAGGATGGACCAGCACGCGCCCAGCCTCCAAGAGCTTGCTGAGCGGCGCGCTTTTCCTGCGCAAATGATCGACCCAGACCGAGGTGTCGACGAGGATCAAGCGCGGACGGGCCGCCGTCTCCGCGGCGTCCTCAAAGCGGGCTCGCTGCCGCCGAGGCGTGCAAGGCGTCGTGCGCTTTCGCGCTCGATAAGGGCCTTAAGAGCTTCTCGGACCAGGCTCGACTTCTCTTTCAGGCCGGTGAAAGCCTGAGCCTTTGCGACAAGCTCGTCATCGAGAGCCAGCGTCGTGCGCATCTCCGATACCTCCGGTCGAGGCACGAATTTAGCATCATTTGATGATGGTCTCAATGCCTTGCCGCGGGTGAAGCGCGCTCCGCATCGAAGGCGGGGGGCGCGCTCCCGGAAACGCGCAGCGATGCATCGGGATGGATTTGCCGGGCCGCGACCGACGATGATGAGCACGATGTCGATGCCACAGCCCTATAACGAACGTCAGTCCGCGAGGCCCATGACGAAGGCCAGGGCGATGTTGAGGCGCCCGATATCGGCGTCGGTCAAACGCCCAACCAATTGTCCAATCCGTTCCCGTCGGACCGTGACGGGCTTATCGGCCATGACCTGCGAGCGGGTGCGCAGGCCATTTTCTTCACTCGGCTCGATCGTGACACGGAAATCGGGTGCAGCGACGACATCGGATGTCATCTGGCAAATCACGACTGATGGATGGGTTTCGGGAAAGGCGTTGGTTTGCACCACGACGGCCGGTCGCGGCTTTCCGTAATCTCCCGCCGCCGCGACGATGACGACATCGCCGCGCCTCATTTTCCGTTTGAAGCGGGTGCGTCAAACTCCGAAACGGCCTCGATCCAGTTCAGAGCGTCATCTTCCTGGCGCCGGTCGAGACGCCTCACCTGGGCGGCGACGCGCTTTCGAACAGACGCCAATCGCGCGTCAGGCACAACAAGGCGTAATTCCCGCAGCCCCCGCCCGCGGCGCCGCTCGCGCATCATCCTCATCCGGTCAGCGGCTGCTGTCACTTCGATCCCCCAGGTAACTCCCAACATATCTAATGTAACGCGTTACACTCCTCGAGGCAATGATCTCACAGGCGCAAGCGGCGTCGCGGAATAGCAGCTCACCGGCAGCGGCCGGACACCGCCGCGGAAAGCAGATTGAAGCCAACTCCCTTCGCAGTTCTGAAGTGGCGGGCCGCAGCCGACGATGATGAGCACGATGTCTACGCTATGGCCCTATGAAACCGAACTCAATCCATTTCGCTCATACGCAAGAAGACGCCTCGTCAAACCTTCAGGGTTGGACAACGCGACGAGATGGCCGCCGGCGATCTCCTCTACATCCTTTCCAAGCCTTTCGCGCGCAACTCGCTGCTGGAATTCGACCGGAAAGAAGCGGTCGTCTCTTCCCGCCAGGACGTGAATGGGAATCGCCGGCCAGTGCTCAAAGCGGCAGGGCTCGCCGAAGACGATCTCGGCTTCCCTGCGTGGTGCTTCTGGACCGGTGCGTCGGACGTCCGTCGGTACGTCGTGCAGAAAATATGTCTCCGGATCGAACGCCACGGCATAGCCGCGGCTCAAGGCGGCCTGTTCCCGCGCCGCGATGGCTTGGTGCCCCGATTCGCGCAGCAGGGGCGTCACCCGATGCCAATACCAGGCCATGCCGCCCGCGCCGGGAACGAGTGTGAACAACGCCATATGAATTCTCCCCGGATGCGTCCGAAAGGTGCCCTTTCTGGGAGAAGGGACGACCCATGCGTCCGGAGCGGACAGTTCTGAAGTGGCGGGCCACGGCCGACGATGATGAGCACTATGTCTACGCTATAGCCCTATGATGCGCGCGTCTCAGTACAGAGTCCTACCCTCAGGTTCGCGCAGCACGGTTCGCACCGGGTTTGAGGCCCGCCCGTCCGCCGAAACCATAAACTCGATGTCCAGAAGCCCTTCCGTCTCGCTGAGGCAAAGGCACTTACATGATTTGCTTCCATCGACTCTTTGAATTCGCAGACCGAGCGGTGTCTTGAGAATCGCTCGCGTATCGCCGACAGCCTTCTTCAGGTCGTTGCTGAACACGGCCTCGTTCAGTTCATGGGGAGATTCGATGATTTGATAGTCGCGTTCGTAGAGTCCGTGCCAGTAGGCACCAATCGTCGGAAGGATGACACTGGCGAAGAACGCCGACAGGATGCCATCCTTGGTATCGGCAAACCGCAACGCTTGGAGCAGACTGACTTCGTGCCCGTCGAGGCTGGCAAAAGAGTCAAAGCACCAGCCGTGATGAATTGAGCCGATGTCGCCATCTTCGTCTATCGCGAATTGCGCGTAGTAAGAAGCCCTTGGATAGGTTTGTGTATCCTTCAAGCACCGGACGAACGGTTCCATTGGAAATCTCCCGCCGTCTCCTTGTTCAGTCCGTCGTAATGCCTCCTCCTCGGTTATTTCCAGGATCCGTTTGGCTTCGGTAGCGTATTTGGCAACCACAGGAAGCAGGTCATCTGGCCCAATCAAAGCATTGCCGGCAGAATCGAAGGCGTATCGGCCCCGCGATGGAGGAGCAGCGGTACGGCTGCGGCTGGATGGTGCCGACGAGGTCTGCACGGAGGGCGGGAGAGTCGGGGGCGAGGGAGTGGTGCTCTGGGTCGGCCGGGCCATTCGCGCTTTTCGCAAACGCATGGCAGCATCGACGCGGGTTTGAATCTGATCACTCTCAATCTTCATAAGGGCAAGGTACCGGTCTGTTCGCGCACGATCAGGACTATGCGCCAGGACTCTCATTTGCTCCTTCACATCCGGTGTGGAGCGTTGAAGTTCGGCGAGATCAACGCCGGTCCAAAACAATGGCTTGGGTCCGATACTCTGCTGAAACGAGGGCAAAAAAGCAGCGCCGACCGCAAGCCATTCGGCGCGAGCGTCGAGCGGTTCGCGAAGTATCTCCCGTTCTATCGCCAGGAGAATGTCCTCCTTCGGATGTGGCAGCACCGAGACGTCGTAGAACGCATCCGGTTTCACCTCACCCGCTGCCATGAGGTCTGCCAGATCAGAGACGATCTTTTCGTCGCTATCTTTGAAGCCCTTTCGTGCGGGCGCCGCATCCGGAAACTTTGCCACAGCTTCGTTGAGAACGGTGCAAACTTCGGCGGCCGATGAGCAATGCCAAATAGCATTGGAGAACGCGGCCAATACAGGATTCTTGAAGGAGAGCGGCGACGCTTGTTCGGGATAGATCAGACTGAGCGCTCGCGCCGTCTGCGCATTTTTGTAGACGCTACTCTCGTTGTACAGCTTTGGGCCGAAGAAGTTGCTGAGGAAGGATTTGATCAATCCTCCGTTCATGTCCCATCTGCGCACCAACACGCCGGTCTGCGCGATGGACACGTACACGACCTCGCCGTTGTCTAATTCGATCGTGGCACCGCAACCGGCTGTCTCGCTGGACCTCAAAAGCTTTGGCATGTGCTGATCCCTAGTTTTCCGTCGTCGGACCAGACGGATGCACTTGCAAGCTGAGAGGCCGTCGCAGTGCTGATTATTTGCAGTAACTCCGCGTCTCGATCGTCGTGCGAAGCGACGCCGGTTCGCAATTTCGGGAGAACGATTCGCGCATATTTGCAGGCTTCCAAGAACGCCGCGGCCGTCTTCAGGACGACCTTGGGACTGATGTCGTCGGGCGTTCTGTAGGTCGTTATGAGCCGCGTCACGCAGTCACGCGCAATGTCAAGCAGTCCATAGACGATGACCCCGTCCATGGCGCCTTTTTCGAGGAGTCTGACCTTGTGCACGTTCGCTGGATATACGATCGGAGCCGGCATTCGCGACAGACTTTCCATCATCCTGGCGGTAATCGGCCTGTCCGTCTTGGCGCCTAGTTTAGTGAGGGAACCATGCACGCCAAGCGCTCGCGGAATGAGTTGGCGAAGTTCTATGGCGAGTGACTTACGCAGTGCATCCAGTTCGCGATCGACCTTTCGTCTCTCGACCTTCAGCGTGACGACGACGGTGATGATCGCAGCGATCAACGCGATCAGTCCAGCGATCAGAGTTTGCCAGTGGTCGACGAAATCAACGAGAGTTGTGTAGTGCCATGGCACAGCGACAGTCGTCCCCAAGCTCGTTTCACCCCCACGAATATGGCCCGTGAAGTGCCATCTGGCGGTTGCTCCGGTGTCGCCGCTTCGCCGTCTTCTGGCAAGGAGATTTTTAGCGCGAGACGGGATGGGAGGGCTTGGATTTGGACGGCAAGGGAAAGCCTGGACGGCCGTTGGTCGGATGTCTCTGAGGACATTGAGATTTTTGGACTCCCGCTGGACACCCTCTGCTGGCGCTTTTGGCTAAAAGATCAATGATATCAATGCTCCCGGCGCCAGCTGCCTATCCGGGAGCCGCCCACGGCCCTCCCTTGCTTATGTTGCTTCAGTATGATAACTATATGCCGTGACGGAGCCGCGTGACCCGACCCTCGATGTGCTTCTCGACCTCGACGGGCAGGTTCTCGTGGTGGACCCGGAGGGCGGCCACTGGGTCCGGTTCATGGTAAGGCGGGTGCCGGTGTCGCCGGAGAAGCCGCACGGCATCGATTACTCGCTCACGCTGCACGGGCCGGAGGGCGAGCGGCTGGTCGGCTTCGACAATGCTCATCCAGTGGCACAGCAGAAGCGCGGCGATCCGCAAGACCACCGCCACCGGCTGCGGAGCATCCGGCCTTATGAGTACCGGGACGCGGCGACTTTGCTTGCGGACTTCTGGGCAACAGTGGACGCGGTGTTGCGCGAGAGAGGAGTGATTCCATGACAACGCTTAAGGTCGGCATCGCCAGCTACGACGAGATGAAGGCGCGCACCATGGCCGTGGCGCGCGGCGAGCGTCGCGTGGCGGCTGACGAGCCCAAGGTCTGGTTCACCTCGACCGAGTCCTTTGCCAAGGTCCTGTCGGCCGGCAATCGCGAGCTGCTGCGCGTCATTGCCGAGAAGGCGCCCGGCTCGCTCGACGAGCTGGCGCGCATCACCGGCAAGGCCAAGTCGAACCTCTCCCGCACGCTCAGGACCATGGAAGGCTACGGCTTGGTCCGCCTGGAACGCGGCGAGCGCGGACGCATCACGCCCAAGGTCATGCACGACCGGGTGGAGCTGGACCTGCCGCTCACGCTCTCGCGCAAGGCGGGCTGATGGCGTTCGCAGTTCTGAAGTGGCGGATGGGGTGGGAAAATCATCCCATCCGTCAGTGATTAGCAAAATCAATGGGTTATAAGCCGACTCGACAGACTGTGCTGGACAAAGTGCTGGACAAAAAAATAAGCCACCAGCGTTCCCTCAGCTCCACTTCACCGCACCGCAGGGGCACCGGAAGTGAGTCTTGAGGTTCGCGCTGGTGGCTTGAAGATAATGGCCTACTGGCCCAATTAGCGGGAGCCTTTGATCCGCTCCAACAGCTCCTTCACGGGGCCAGGGCGGAACTGATCATACGGCCATCGCTGCAACGTAGGCTCAACGCCTAGCATACTATCGATCCAAGCGTTGAACTCAAGGAACTCTGCGGCCAGCCTGTTCGCCTCCTTCTTGTACTCCCTCGTGACCGCCTTGGCTTTCGCATGGGCTTCGGCCTTTGCCTCGCTCATGACCTTCCGTGGCTTACGATCCCGCTTTCGCGAGAGCCCTTGCCGGGGACGGGGAGAGGGAGGCAAGGGCGGCACAGGTGTCGAGGGCGGGCGGTCACAAGCGGTCGAGGAAGGAGGCGGCAGGTAGGACGCGGGGAAACCGAAGTCGTCCATGCCGGTGGCTATTTGTCGTCGTTCTGCCCGCTTCGCTGGCCCGTGAAGGCGGATAGCGGGACCATGCGCCCGCTGCGGAGCGCCGTGAAGCCCTTGCCGGTGCTCCAATAGATTTCGCCAGCCTCGTAGCGAGCGGCCGTGTCGTCGGGGCGGTTGTGTCCCAGCTCCGTGAGCTTCGATCCTTGCTGCACGGCTCGCCTTACAGATTGTCGTGGAAGGTGACGACGGTAGGATTGCCGGACGCGGCATCCAGCGGTCCCCGACGCCACGGGCGGGTATCGAGGGTCTGCGAAGCCGGGACCGCGTGGTTGATCACCGCAACAGCGATCAGGTTCGCGCCGGCCGCACCCGTGAGCTTCACGCGGAGCCCCTTATAGTCCGCCGCTGTGAGGGCGATGGCGCCCGCTGCCGAGAGCGATGATCCGGGGACGGCGGCCCAGTTGCCGAGCCCGTCATAGCTTTCCAGCGACGCGGTGCCGCCCCCGAAGGGGCCGGAGAAGGTCACCACCACGGTGCCGTTGACGGGGCCGATGAAGGGGAACTCGGTCGCGGAGGTTGATCCGGTGGTGTTGGAAGTTTGGCCTGCGAGGAGGATGATGGAATCGTTATTCATGTGTGATGGTCTGTCTGCTGTGATGGTGAGGTTACGGGTGATGGTGGAACGTCACGCTTCCATCGGCGGCGATGACCGCGTATGCGCCACTGCGGAAGTGGATGCTGCCGCTCTCGTGACCGTGGTGGAGCGAGAAGCGGACGGGATCGCCAAGCCCGTGGTGTGCCGCATGGTGTACGGCAAGGCGAACGGCGGCATAGCCACGGGCGTACTCGGGTGACGGGCTGTTCTTCGGATGGAGATGCACCCTCGCCCCGAGGGCGCGCTCGTGTGTTGATGCTTGCATTAGATTCTCCGCTCCCGAAGCTTCGGCAGCGTGTGGCCGTGATCGCGGAGGAACTTGTTGATCTCGCGGAATGTGGCAGCGGAAGGGGTCTTCCTGATCATCTTGCCGTTCTTGAGCATGTAGGGTTCCCCGTGTTGGAGGATGTCGAGATATCTGTGGACAGCGGCCTTGAATGCCGCTTCGTTTAACTCTGGCATGTCATGTCCTTACCGGCGCGTCACGATGGTGCTGCGCTGGTGCTCGACGATCTCCTGCATGGTCTTCTGGAACTCGCGTTCGGCATTCGCGGTATAGATAGAGCCGGGCTCGGTGAGGATGTCCTCGACCGGTTGCGACTCCTGCGCCGAAGGGTCTGCAACCTCTTCGACGCTGGCAATGTTGCGCGGCTTCTTGCTCATGGATTCTTGTCCTTTCGGTTAGCGAGCGAAGGAAACGGGCATCCCGGCGCGGACGGCAGCGCGCCAGGGCATCCTTCTGCCGTTGACGAGGATCGTGATGGAGCCGTCCTTCTCCCGTTGGGGCTGCGCATGGGCCACGCCAGGGCTGTTCAGGATGATGTCCGGGGCGTGCTGGTCCAACGTCAGGAAGTACCGTTGAGCGAGGGCACGATAGCCTTTGGTCGATCCCTCGTTCACTTGCCGGTACATGGCGTCGCGAAGCTCTTGCGGGGAGTGCCGGCGCGCCCAATCGAAGACCGCCTCCGAGTTTGCTCCGACCGCTTCGCGAGCCTGCTTCTCGAAAGCGGCTTTCACGGTTTCGACCTTGGCAGCGACTTGCTCAGGGGCAACGCCCATGCGAGAGGCCACGCGGGAGAGGACTTCCGGTGAGGCTTCACCCGTCTCGACGATCTCGTGGGCACCGGCAACAACGTCCATGCCGCCCACGCCGTTGACGAACTCGCCCATGATCTGCTCCGAGGCCGGGTCGAGAGTTTCGACCGTAGAGGCATCATTGGCGGACTGCTCCGTCTCCTGCGCGGCCCTCCCGTGCTCCTGAGCGGGCTGCTGGTGTTGCTGCCGCTCGCTCGGAGCGGCGTCGTCAAAAGGGCCGGAAACGTCCTCCCACAGGCCGTTCTCGTTCTGCCTGATAAGGCCAGCCCGCGCGGCGGCGGCAATAGACACTTCCATTCCGCCGAGATTGATGAGGGCGTTGTCGCCGATTTGACGCCCGGTGAGAGGAGCGCCCGATGACGACCGCGCGGTGGAGATAACGCTTCCGCTCTCCGCCTTGGGCGCAGCACCGCTCGTATTGAGGGACGACATATTGGACGAGGCAACGGAGACCTCGCCGTTGTTGAAGGTCACGAGCGGGCCATCCTCGATCACGCGGTAAGTGGCCCGCATCTTGGTTGAAGGTTGCTCGGCAGCGGCGGCTTGAGCAGCGGCGGCCTTGGCCTCGGAGGCGTTCCCCGAGTCCAGTTGAATGGATGAGTTGATCAAACTTGCTTCCTTTCGTTAGGAACGGAGCTGTGGGAATTGCGTTGCCGCGCACTCGATCAGATACAGGAGCGCGCCTTCCAGGATCGCCATGCGATGTTCCAGCGGGATGTCCTGGCTCTGCCGATGCTGCGCAATCGCGTAGGTCATGATGCGCTGTACGGCATCCTTTACTTCTGCCGCCGCGCCGTCCCCAGGCGGGACCAGCGACAACACCTTCGTCAGGTGCTCATGGATGGGGTTGACGGTGTCGTCGGTTGCTTCGGATGTGCTGCTCATGTCTCACCTGTCGGTTAGAGGTCGTTTGGTGCGTAGAAGGGCACCGGGGTCGGATCGGGAATACGGAGAAACTTGTCGTAGGCCCCGAGCGCGCCGAAGCCGATGCGCATCATCGGGTCGAGGATGCTCGGGCCAGACTTGAGGTAATGTGAACGGACGCTGTTGATCTGCGATTGCGCGCCGGATTGGAAGCCCTTCATCTGTTGTCGTATCTCGTCGTCTTGGGCTTGCTGGTTGTACTGGACATCCGCGTTGAACTCGTCGCGGCGGTTCTCGTACTCCTGGGCCAGTGCCCGGACGGAGATACCGGAGATGCCACGCGAGGATGCACCGGCAGTCATGGTGCCGATAGCAGATCGCGCCATGCGGTCTTCCTGGGCCATCTTCTGAGTGGCCGCAGCGTCGTGATAAATGATCTGCTGTTGGCCTTGGCCGTATTCGGAGATGACGTTGTTGAGGATGTTCTGAGACTGCGCCATGGACCAATCGGAGACGGCCTTGTTCTCCGCATTGGCCTGCATGGTGCCGCCGATGTAGTCGGCACCGGCTTGAACGGCGGTCAGCCCGACAGAGGTTGCGGCGAGGGAGAGGGGATCACACAAGTGGATTGGTTTCCTGTTGAAGAGTTTCGTTCAAGCGTCCTTGCGAGCTGGGCAAGGGCGGGGAGGAGGAAGCGGGTCAGTCGAGAGCCGTATTCGTCGAGAACCTCCGAGGATAGTCGTTTGGTGATGGTCCGCAGTGCCCCATCCCTGCGCCTTGTGGATGGCGTCCGGTAGCGAGGAGCGAGGGAGAAGACGGCACGGGCTATGGCGTAGTGCAGTGGACGCCCATAAGGATCGAGAGCACCGGGGCGACGGCGAGAGAAGAGGAAGACGGCGGCGGCAGCCTCGAAGACGTTGCGGCCTGTGACGCCATGCGTTGCCAGCCTCGCCAGCTCTAGGAAGAGCCGTTGTCGCCACGAGCGAGGGCGGTAGCCGCGCCATTCGGTTGCCCAGGCAGCAGCCTCGGAAAGTTGCCGGTCAAGCTCCGCGAAGGTGGCGACGAAGGTGGGATGCTTGGCGTTCCGCCTGACGAAGCGGCGGACGGTCTTGAGGTCCGGTGCGTACTCGTATTTGCGGATGGCCCTCTGCGTCGGACTGCCGTTCCGCAAGAGGCTCAGCTTGTGGCGCGTGCAGTAGTTCGAGACCCCGTGGCGGCGCGCGGGGCATCCCGCGATGTTGCACGGGAGCCCCTGGCGTTCAGCCATGCGGGCGGTGATGGTGAGCGGTTTCATCTCTCCTTCTGTGGTCGCGAGAACTGCACAATCAAATCGAAGATCACATCCAGAAGCTCAGTCTTGGACATGCCCTCGAACGGCTTGAGTATCTCCGCGCGGAGGGCGCGGTTGTTGGCTTCATGAGCTGTGAGGGTTTGATCCGGACATAGCTTCTTGCTCTTCTTAACCAGCTCCTCGCTGGTCATACCGTAGTCCTTAGCGAGCTTCTCAAGCTTAGCCTTGGCTACGTCCCGCTCCCCCTCGATGCCCCTCTCGGCCCTCGCGTTGATCTTGAGGGCGTACTCAGCGTCTTCGCGAGTGAAGGGAGAGGTGATGGAGGGTTTTGGCTTTACTGGAGCGTTGCCGCTTATGCGTTGCCACTCGTCCCAGGCTTTTTCGGAGCTAAGGTTAAGGTTTCCAGTAGACTGGAACTTCGCCCACTCCATGTACTGATAGGCCCGAGATTTCTTTACGTTACAATTCTCAGCGAGCCATCTCAGAAACCCTTCCGCGGGCTTCAACGCCTTAGCCTCAAGCAGCTTCTCACCAGCGAAATAGGCGGCGCACAGCACGTCCTTATTGGCGTACTGAGTTGCCCGGTGCCATTTGTCGATCTCCCTCGCGAGGACAGCGAGAGGGGTGACGGTAAGTGTCCCCGAGCTGGGGGCTTGTGTGACACATGTTGTCATGTGGTGGGCTCCTTCCCCGCTCTATGCGGGGCCTATGGGGTGAGGAGGAGGCGACACAGAGACAGGAAAGGCCCCGGCTATCAGACCAGGGCCTCCCTGCACGGCAGGACGAAGTAGGAGAGGAACAGCTAGGCGGCAGTCTTTGCAGCCTCAAGCCGCTCCCTCCAGTCCTTCGGCGTGAAGATCATTTCGACCTTGCCGAGGCGGACGACGCGCTCCCCACCGCTGGTCCAGGTGTCGAACCAAGGTGCGCCGATGGGGCGACCGGAAGCGAAATCCATGCACGCCTGGGCTCCAGACGGGAGGGCGATGAAGACATGACGACAGAAGGTCTCAAGGACGAAGCCGTTAAGTTGCAGACGCATTTGATGTTCCCCTTTGTTGTCGTGCTCACTCCTTATGTCCCCGGTGTCCGAGGGACGAGGGAGACGATGAGTCCTCGGAGTCCATCCGTCAAGAATTTTATAGTTCCATCAATGGGTTATATCCATATGTGGGATATTTCCACATGTGGGAGCGAAAGACGGAGTCGGAGCAAGGGCTTAGGTGTTCGCCCCCTCGGTGGGAGGAAGACAATCCGCTTGGTCTTCCACTGAGGTAGAGCCCCCGCCTGCCCCTTTGGTCGCAACAGAAGGGGTCACGGAAGTGGCGACCAGAGGGGAGGGTGGGGTGAGAGACGATAAGGACGGACCCCTATAGAAACGAGCCGCCCTATAGGGTTCCGTCTTTATCTTTCCCCTCACTCTGCAACGAAGGGAGCCAGGGCAGTCCTCACGAAAGAGCGGCCGACAAGCTGCCACCCTGCCGCATCCATGGAGCCACTGAACAGAAGGTTCCTGGCATCCTTGAATGTCTGAGCCGGGAGGTCTGCTAGGCCAGCCGCCACCTTGAGGCGCTTGCTGCTGATTTGCTGTGTCTCTTCGGAGAGCCCCCGAAGGAACTCAGCAATGCGGACAGCAGCCGAGTAGGTCTTACGCTCAAAGCCTGAGCCGTGCTCACCATTCCATGCCGTCCACACAGCCCCCGGCATCACCTTGTCGAGGACTTCCTTGATACGCGGATCGTGATGGACAAGCCACACCTTCATTGGTCTAGCCCTGCCGTTTTCCGTGAACCGGCTAGAGCCGCGAGACATGGCCTGATAGAGGATGTTGGCGATCTCACCACGCTTGATGTCTTCAATTGAGGTCAGCTCGCCAAGGTCAACCAACAGGTCGTCTCGCTGCCCTATGGCGGCAGCGGCTAGGTCTTCATCGCTCCGATGCAGGACACCGGCAAACACCACGTTCCCGCAATAAGCGTATTCCGACAGGGACGTGTGGTTTCCCCAGGTCAGCACATTGATGCGCGGCTTACCGTTCGGCAGCGTGGCTTTGGTGTCAACGCCAGCGGCTTCCAAGTCCTTGAGGAGGACTGTGGGGATGTCCACCGCATCCTTACGCTTCGGGCGATGCTTGAAGGTGAAGACAATCACGGCTTCCTCGGGAGGAATGCTCTTGATCATAGAGACGATCTCACGAGGGAGCTTTCGCTTGTCTCCCTTCCTGGCGCCGAAGTCGGCTTCCACCGAAGCCCTGCCAGAGGGTCCGATCATGTAGTTGATCGTGACCGTCTCATAGGACTTGATGATGCGCCCCTCTGAGAACCACGGCTCACGCCTTATCGTCGTGTCGAGTTCCACCAGCTTGTTGACCGTGTGGCTGGCGTCCAGAATGGCGATGTTGATGAGAGCCCGAGGCACAGTCAGCACGTATCGCACAAGCGCCGTCTTCGAGGTTCCCATCGGGGCAACCCGGATTTCGCATCCGTTCATCCCGATGAGTGATCGAAGCGGGCTTGTGGCATCGAAGTCGCTAAGCTTGGTGATGAACTGGTCTTGTTCCAGCTCCGTCAGGGCCGGGAGCTGCACGAGGCGCGCCTTGTCCCCTCCGGCCTGCCGTTGCTGCTCCTCCATGATTAGAGCGTGACAGCTTTCGATGTAGGCCAGGGCCGCCTTGAGGACGGGATCAGTGCTGATCTCGACTTGCGGTCTCAGCCATCCGATCCCGGACGCCACATTGACGGTGGAGATGGCCCAGGCTTGAGAGCTGATCAAGGCTTCATCCCACACCACGAGGTCGCGCGGCAGGCCGCGATAGGTGTTGATGAAGGATAGCTTGTCGTCATCCTGCTTGGCCCCGCGTATGCGGTTGTGCGAGACCAAGAGGAATTGCCGCACGCCGTTGTCTGTGGTTGCCGGTGCCGAGGCGTAGCGGTGCCCCAAGAGGTTGTAATCGCCGCACCGGGCGAACTCGGCAGCGAGGATGGGATCAAACGCCTTGTCGTGCAGCAGGCCGATCTTGTTCTCGGGAACGCCGAGGCTCAGCAGGTCCGCCCTGATCTTGATGAGCCCCTCGATGTGGGAAGCGGCCACGAGCACGGATTTGTCGAGGCCAAGCCGGTGAACCGCAGTGAGCCACGCCACGACGCCTTGAGTCTTGCCGCAGCCGCACGGCAGGTCCATGGCCCATCGCCCGGTCTGTTGGCCGTAAGCCATGAACGAGAGCCGCCCAACAAGGCGCATTAACGCCTCGCTGTGCTCCTGGGACAGGCTGTTGTGGAAGTCCCTCGTCATCCGGTCAGTGATGATCCGATACGCCAAGGTGGCGAGGGCCGCGACAGGCTGAACGGAAGGCGAGAATGCCTCCATAGACGGCCGCGCTTCGGGTAGATGGCGCAAGGCGCGCCGCGTCATTCGGTTCATGGGTTCATCCTGAGTGGCGTTGCTGGGGTTACGAAGAGCAGGGCACGAGAGAAGACGCCCGTCCAATCACGGACGGACACGCGCGAAACGTCGCGTCACTTGTCGTCGAGATAGCTCGGGAACGGCACCCTGCCGAGGTCACCGTGCGGCGGGAATGGGAGGCTCATCAACTCGGGTCCCGAGGGTGGCACCGGCGGGAGATCGAGCATCCCCGCAGCGGCCAGGAGCTTCACCGCAGTGGCGAGAAGGGCAGCCGAAGGCTTCTCCTGGAGCGCCTCGATTGTGCGCCTCACGGTGAGGTCGCGCAGGGCTTCCAATTCGTCCCTGGGAGTCATGTTCGGTTTGCCGGGGGTGGAAGTGGCGTCCGTCATCAGAAGCTCTCTATGGCCTTCCCAGCGGCAGCCAGGGCCAGCTTGAGGACGTAGTGCTCAACGGTCAGGTCGTCGCTGGTCTGCGGCATCTCCAAGCGCTCAAGCCGCTCCTCAAGGAGCCGCAAGGACGCGCGGAGGATCACGGAAGAGGTCGCCTTGATGCCGAGCTTCTCGGGGATTGTGGAGCGGAGCCGGGCAAGGCGCGCCTTCGACGCCTTGTCCAGCCACAGACTCATGGGCGCGCCGTCCGTGTGGCGCGTGTACGCGTTCATCATGGATGGAATCCTAAGTGATGGGGCTTGGCTCGGCTGCATAGGCAACCGCGCGAAAAAGGGAAGGGAGCGGCGAACGTGTGCCGCGTCCCTCAAGTGAGGACAGGAAGCAAAGCTGCATTGGAATTGAGACTCAGGTTTCCAGTAGACTGGAACTTCGCCCACACCGGGAGCGAGGAAGACTTCATGGCTTCTTAAAGGTCCGCCCTAATCGCCAGGGCGGCTCCCTGCTATGCAGGTGACCACTATTCGGCAAGGGCGGCAGCCGTACACGGGTGACTACTATTCCCGCGCCAACACATTTGCGACGGTTTGCGGCCCCCAGGAACCGCCCCGAGGCGAAGCAATGCCCCGATCCGTCAGCTCCTTCGCGATGGCGCGCAAGCTCAAGCCCGCCGTCCGTAGCTCATTGATGGCGGGCAGGACGCTCGCCGCGAACTCCTGCGCTTTACGCTTGCGAGCAACGGCGGCGCGCGGGACGCCTATGGTCGCGCCCTTGTGAGGATCAGGTGAACCGAGTTGAACCCCGCGCGCTTTCGCAGCCGCCAGGGCTTCCCTGGTCCGCTTGGAAATCATGCGCCGTTCCTCCTCTGCGACCAGCGCCATAATGCCGACCGTGAGACGGTTCGCTGTGGGCATGTCCGCAGCGACGAACTCAATCCCTGCCTTCTGGAGCCCAAGGAGAAAGTGCGCATCGCGGCTCAAGCGGTCCAGCTTGGCGATCACGAGCGTGGCCTTGTGGCGGCGACATGCGCCGATGGCCCGTGACAGCTCCGGACGATCCGTGCGCTTGCCGCTCTCGACCTCGGTATATTCGCCCTCTAGCTTCCACTTGCCGCCGTTCAGGTAGTCCATGACGGCTTTGCGTTGCGCCTCAAGGCCAAGCCCGGAGCGCCCTTGGCGTGCTGTAGAGACGCGGTAATATGCGACGAACTTGCCTTCGGCCATCACTTTGCCCTCACTGTCCACAATCCCAAACGTCGGTTTGAGAATATGGACAGGAGCCGAGTCGCGGTCAAGTAGGTAGCTGGCGAACGTTCCGCTAAGGTGCATGCTGGGAGCGCGGAGCCTGCGCGTCGCTGCGGCCCTCCCTGCGGCCCTCCCTGCGGCCCTTGGCCGTCCAGCGTCCCACGGCGGGCCGTCATTCGCGCGCCCCGCAAGTCGTATCGAGATGGTCCGCCGTCCCTGCCCATACGGGGGGAACGAGCGACGACGACCACCCCGCCTGACCCAACGAATTTTTGCGGTGGAATGTCGGGGTCAGGCCTCGTCCAGTTCCATGAGCGGCAGCGCTTCAGTCTCGCGCGCGCAGGCGGCAGCGTCCACCGCGTCACCTGAGCCGCGCATAGACGATCACCTTGGCCTCCCCTGGCGCGGGTAATCGTACTTCTGGCCCCTAGCGGCGCAATGTTCCCTGAATATTCTCACATAACAACATTTCGTAGGTGAGGGCGGATTTGAGGCACGACATCTTGACACATAGATGGGGGCGTCACTATCATTCCTAATGGGTGTTGTTGTGCAATGCACAACCCAGGGTTAGCGGCCCACTGGCCGTAGGAGACTGACATGCAGAACCTTGAAGCGCTCTATGTTGTTGAGTTTGGGGATGTTCTTGGCGGCGTCTACCGAAACGGCGGGGTCGTGGTCTTGGAGACGAATCGCATTTTCGGGGGCGACAGCGGGTACTACTACCTGGGCAGTTTCACGCCGAATGGCTCTTCCATTAGCGCAGAACTTCGCGTCGTGAGGCATAACTTGAATATCCCCAGCGTGTGGGGAGACAACGCCCAAGAATTCTCGATTCGACTTGAAGGAGTTAGGCACGGCGGCGTCATCGAAGGGCGGATGGTGCGCGCCGATCGGCCTGGCATTCAGCTTCCCGTGCGCCTCACGCGGAAGGCTGATCTTCCGTGAAGACTGATCGTACAAAACACAGAACGGTGAAGAGGATCACGGGAAGAGTGTAGGTGCTGCATGGCGCTTGCGGGTTTCGATAGGAAAGCTTTTGAGGAGGTCCTAAAGCAGCGCCTCTCGCCAACCACGCCGATCCGCAGCGCCGAGTTCCTTCGCGGTCGGGACAAGAAGCTGGAGGACATCCGACGCTCGCTGGTGCAGCCGGGCCGCCACGTCTTCATCTACGGCGAGCGGGGCGTGGGCAAGACATCGCTGGCGCAGACGGTGGCGTTCGAGCATCATCCCGCGAGCCGCGCGCCGATCTTGCTCGGCTGCGATCCAGGGTCGTCCTTCTACAGCATCGCGAAGAACCTCTGCGACCGGCTCGAAGGGCTCGGCCCTGGCGAGCACAAGAAGACGAGGCGTCGAACAGCGATGCTCGGCATCCCTTCGGTAGCTGGGGTGGAAGATCATGAGGCAACTGAGCACGGTCATGCTACCGAACTCCGCTCGATCAACGATGCCGTCGCCGCCGTGGCCCTCGCCGTTAAGGGGTACAAATTAGCGCCCGTCGTGGTGATCGATGAGTTCGAACGCATCAAGAGCGCGAGCGAGCGAATGCTGTTCGCCGACTTCATCAAGCAGATCGGCGACCAAATGGTGCCGCTCAAGCTAATCTTCTGCGGTGTTGGCTCCGTCCTGGGCGAACTGCTCGACGCACATCACTCGTGCTACCGCTACCTCACCACGGTTCCACTGGAGCGCCTCGGCTATGAGCCTCGCCTTGAGATCATCGATGGCGCCGCGGGCTCTCTCGGCATCGAGGTTGAGAACACGACGCGTTATCGCATCGCGACGATCAGCGACGGCTTTCCGCACTATGTTCACCTGATCACCGAGAAGCTCCTGTGGCAGGTGTTCGAGTACCAGCATCCGCTCAAGAAGACTGCTGCCGCTGACTTCGTAGCTGCGATCAAGGAGGCCGCGAACGATGTCGAGGCCCACCTGAAGGCGATCTACGAGACGGCGACGCTGAAGTACCGCAACGACTACGAGGAAGTTCTGTGGGCTGTCGCTGACTACCACGAGCTGAAGCGACGGAGCTCAGATATCTTCGAATCATATCTACGTATCATGAAGAAGCGCGGAACAACGCCGCTGTCGCGGGAGAAGTTCAACGGAAGAATGAACCAATTGAAGAAGCCGGCCCATGCTTCTGTTCTCAAGGGGAACCGTCAAGGCTGGTACGAATTTAGCGAGAACGTGCTCCGCGGGTACGTTCGCTTGCGGGCAGAGGAGCAGGGCATCTCACTGGGGATCGATCATCCCATGTTACCTCGCGCGGTTGCTGCCTCAGCCCGCGACTAAACTGCGTACAGGTGTGCCAGCCTGAGCCCCTTAAACTTCACCTTCTTGATCTCCGCGTACAACGTCGCGGGCTTTAAGCCGTCCCCATAATCCTCTTGCGTTTCTCGATTGGCCCACCCTCCGAGCGCCTTGACGCGTTCCTGGCTGATGTTCGCTTCTCGCAAGGCGTCCCGGTAAGTATGCCGAAACGAGTGGAACGAAGTCTTTGGCTTCGCCGCTCCGGTCTTTTTGAGAAATCGTCCAAACCACTTCTGGAATGGGTCGGAATAGTAGCCATTGGCTCCGAGCGTAAGATCAGGAAACAGACGGTTCTCACCGCGCTCTTTCATTTCTTTCCAGTATGTGAGGAAGCCGAGTTTTTCTAGCTCGGGGTGGATGGGGACATAACGCTCGCCTGCCTCTGTCTTTACGCGCTTAATGTCGCCTGCGTCCGCTCCCGGCTCGCTGTCCTCGGTAATGATAATCACGGGTACCTTGCCCATGTATCGCACGTCAGCAACATGAAGTTGGCAGCATTCGTTTAGGCGCATCCCGGTAAAGAGCGAGAGGAGAGGGACCCAAAAGCGCCCTCTCCGGGGCTTCGCTGGCCCGGACGTGGCATAACCGTTCTCGTCATTGACGCATCCCGTGTAGAGGGGTGCCTTGAAGATCGCGTTGAGCTGATCGATATCGAAAGGCTTCTTGCGGTCTTTCTTCTTCCGCACGACGGGGACCAACAGGTTCTTCGCTGGGTGGCGGTCAACAAAGGCTTCCTCGACAGCGTAGTTAAAGAGCGCCGCGAGGTTCACGAGGTAGCTGTTGACGCTCTCCGCCCTGCGGCGCGGCATATCCAGCTCGCGGCTTACCTTTGCTGCTTCCATCATCGTCTTACCGCGCGTAGCGGGGAGCTTGGTGTAATTCGGCGCAAGGTCCATGAGGATGTCCTTTACCTTGCGGCAGTCCTCACGGGTAATTGTCTTGGCGCCTCGATCCTCTCCGAGAAGCTCCTTGAGAGCGCGGAAGACGAGGGTATAGCCGTCCTTCGTCTTTTTCGTCCAACGCGCGCCGCGATCCTTCTGGTAGCGGTCGATAAGCTCTTTGAGCGAAATACCCTCGGCTGGCTGAGAAGCGGGGGACTTGCTGAATAACGGGTCAACCTTCACTCCTGCGAAGTCCCCCGTCCGCCGCTTCTTTTGCTGCTGTATGTTCTCAAGCATCCCGCGCAAGAGTGTTTGCGCTAGCAGGCGGTATTCCAACGATGCCGGATCGGAGATCAGGTTTGCTTCGCGCAGCACAGCCTCGGCATGGGACCTAATCAAGGTGAAGTCGTTCTTCCGGAGCGACCACTTGCACAGCGCTTCAAAGTGATCGATTGCCCCGTCAACATCCTCCAAATCATTCCATCGGCTGTCCATCAACTCAGAGAGTGCCAGCCGCCCGGATTCCTTCTTGAACCAAGCGAGGACAAGCGGCTCCACATCGGGCATCGTCAATGGTCTCTTGTTGCGCGCTCGCTGATCCAATAACGCCCGCTTGCGCTGGAACTCCGCGTCAATCTCCGCGCCCCGTTGACGACACAGACGCTCCGCTTCCCTGCGCTCTCGTGCGGGCTGCCCATCTTCGGAGCGAAGAGGCTCAAAGACCTCCCATTGGTTCTTCCCTTCCGCGCGATAGGCTTCGCGGAGATTGCGAGGGACGGGAACGCGGATGAAAAAGCGGTCCGCGACCTTGAACAGGCGGGGGCCGATCTTAATCCGTTGGGTGCGTGCTTCTGATGCCATGATTGCCTGTGCTGGACAAAGTGCTGGACAAAAACGCTGGATAAACTCTAGCGTTTCCGCGCCTTTCAGGCAATCTGCGGGTTTCAGGTGCCGTTGGCGGATGGGGTGGGATTCGAACCCACGAGGCCCTTGCGGGCCTGCCGGTTTTCAAGACCGGTGCCTTCAACCGCTCGGCCACCCATCCTTCTTATGAAGCAAGCGCTTAACAGATGGCGGCGGGGCAGGGAAGGGGGAATGGGGAGGAACCGTGACTGTGCCGGCGGTTTGATCCTTAGGAAGCCTGTCATTCCCGCGCAAAGCTTGTCCTCGCGAAGGCAAGCGCGGGAAACAGCAGTTTTTGGACCCCCGCTTCCGCGGGGGTGACGAGGAGGATTTAGTCGAAACCCATTATGTTCTATCTGGCCAATCAGAGCGATGTGGCGGCAGCTCCCCACGAGGGGCCGATCGTCATATAGTACCCGGATGGGACGCCCCGATCACGGGCAGGCCGCTCCCGCGCGGGAAAGGCCGCCGCGGACCTTGGCCGATCTGCAGCGCTTGCCCGGCCGCATGATCTGGGCGAGCTGTCCTCATTGCGGCCGCTATCGCACCCTGGATCTCAACGCCCTCGCGCAGCGGTTCGGCCGAGCCGCGAAGATCGCCGCGCTCAAGCCGCTGCTGCGCTGCTCGCGCTGCGGCCGCGCCGGGCGGCTCAGCATCGGCGCGACTGAGGACTATCGCCGGCACCGGCGATAGTCCCGTAGACACGTAGACACGCAGACTGGACGCGCGCGCGACGCTGTGGCAGAAGCATTCGCCATGGCTTTCATAGAGATACCGCGCTGCCACATCCGCGCCGCCAGGCGCAGCGGGCTCGCCGCGATCGCCGCCGGCCTCGTCCTCCTGGGCCTGGCCTCGACCGGGCATGCCAACGACAAGGATTTCGCCACCTGGCTCCAGGGCGTGCGGAAGGAGGCCCTCAGCCGCGGCATCTCGCAAGCGACGCTCAATACCGCCCTCGCCAATGTGGCGCCCATTCCGCGCGTGATCGAGCTCGATCACAAGCAGCCCGAATTCACGATGACCTTCGCGGAGTACCTGGCGAGGGTCGTCCCCGAGTCGCGCGTCGCCAAGGGCCGGCAGCTCCTGGACGAGAATCGGCAGGTGCTCGAGCAGGTGAGCAGCGTCTACGGCGTTCAGCCGCGCTTCATCGTCGCCCTGTGGGGGATCGAGAGCGATTTCGGCCGCTTGACCGGCGATTTTCAGATCGTCCCGGCGCTCGCGACCCTCGCCTATGACGGCCGGCGAAGCAGCTATTTCCGCGGCGAGCTCATGGCCGCCCTGAAGATCCTCGACCTGCATTACATCGACCTTCCGACCTTGCGAGGCTCCTGGGCCGGCGCCATGGGGCAGAACCAGTTCATGCCGTCGAGCTATCTGCGCTACGCCGTCGATTTCAACGGCAAGGGCAAGCGCGACATCTGGCACAACCAGGCGGACGTCTTCGCCTCGACGGCGAATTTCCTGCTCCATGCGGGCTGGCATAGCGACGAGACCTGGGGACGGGAGGTCCGTCTGCCGGCCGGCTTCGAGCCCCGTCTCGCCGACCTCGCGGTCAAGAAGCCCGTGACGGAATGGACCGCCTTGGGGGTCAAATGCGCCGACGGGAGCCCCCTGCCGGAGCAAGGGCTCGAAGGCTCCATCGTGCTGCCCGGCGGCGAAGGCGGGCCCGCCTACATCGTCTATGAGAATTACCGGGCGATCCTCAAATGGAACCGCTCGAATTTCTTCGCCACCGCTGCCGGATTGCTTGCTGATCGCATCGGGGGCCGCTAATCTACTAGATATTGGCGTTGTCGGTGGGGGCGGCCCCAAGTTATGCGGTATCCCAGGATTTTTTTGCCGGCCTTGCTGCTGGCCTGCCTGCTTGCGGGCTGCGCCGGGCGCCACGAGCCGCCGTCCGGAAGCCACAATCAGGCCGCGAATGGCGGCCGCGGCTACTACAAGATCGGCTCGCCCTACGAAGTCGACGGCGTCTGGTACTACCCGGGGGTCGACTACAATTACGACGAGACCGGCATCGCCTCGTGGTACGGCCCCGATTTCCATGGGAAATACACGGCCAACGGCGAAGTCTACAACATGAACGACATGACGGCGGCGCACCCCACGCTGCCCATGCCGAGCATCGTGCGGGTCACCAATCTCGAGAACGGCCGCTCCATCGTGGTCCGGGTGAACGATCGCGGGCCCTATATCCGCGGCCGTATCATCGACCTCTCCCGCCGCGCCGCCCAGCTTCTGGGCATGATCGGGAAGGGGACCGCCAAGGTGCGGGTGCAGATCCTGGCCGACGAGAGCCGCCAGGCGGCGCTGATCGCGCAGCAGGGCGAAATCCCCTCGATCGAGCGGCTGGCCGCGGCTGCCCCGACGGCGCCCGTGACGGCGCAGACGCTGCCCCCACCCCCCGGGCTCAAATCCGAGCCCGCACCCCCGCCCATCAAGAGCGGACCCGTGCGCGCAACGCCGGCTCCCGTTACCGCCGCCGCCCTGCCGGCGCCACCGCTCACGCCGCCGGAGCCGAAGCCCGACGGGCAGGTGACGATGGTTCCCGTGACGCCCACCTCGATCTATGTGCAGGTCGGCGCCTTCGCCCAATACGCCAACGCCAACCGGCTGAAGGCCCGATTGGCGAGCCTGGGCCCGACCAAGGTGAGCCAGGCCACCGTCAACGGGCAGCCCTTCTTCCGGGTGCGGCTCGGGCCCGCGAGCAATGTTCCCGACGCCGACCACCTGCTCGATCTCGTGGTGCGGGCCGGCTATCATGACGCCCGCATCGTCGTCGAATAAACTTGGTTCCGAGAGGGGCTTGGGTTTGTCTATGTTGCGGGGCGGCGCATTGCGTCGGCTCCGTAGCGCGGCCTGCGAAGAGGAATCCGCTACGTCATGATCATGTTTCTAAAGACCCGTCGGGCACCGCGTGGCGCGGGCGCCGCCCTTCCGCTCTTGCTCAGCCTCGCCCTGGCATTCGCGATCACGGCAAGGACCGCCGCCGCCGCGCTGCCGACCGTCGACACCACGGCGCGCCAGGGCATCATGATCGACTACAATACGGGTGCCGTGCTTTTCGCCAAGAATCCCGACGAGCGAATGGCGCCGTCATCCATGAGCAAGATGATGACGCTCTACATCCTCTTCAAGCATCTCAAGGAGGGGCGCATCAAGATGGGCGACACGCTCGGCGTCAGCGAGAAGGCCTGGCGGACCGGCGGCTCCAAGATGTTCGTCATGGTGGGCTCGCGCGTGAAGGTCGAGGACCTCATCCAGGGCATCGCCGTGCAATCGGGCAATGACGCCTGCGTCGTCGTCGCCGAGGGGCTTTCCGGCAGCGAGGCCGCCTTCGCCCAGGAGATGAACAAGACCGCCAAGGATCTCGGGCTCACCAACAGCCACTTCGTCGATGCCTCGGGGCTGCCCGATCCGCAGCAATACATGACGGCGCGCGACCTTGCGACTCTCGCCCGCGCGCTGATCCATGATTTTCCCGAGTACTACCACTATTTCAGCGAGATCGATTTCACCTATAACGGCATCAAGCAGGGCAACCGCAACCCGCTCCTCTACAAGAACGACAATGTCGACGGGGTAAAGACCGGCCATACCGAAGTCGGCGGCTACGGCCTGACAGCATCGGCGCTGCGCAACGGGCGGCGCCTGATCCTCGTCTTGAACGGCATGTCCTCGGTGAATGAGCGCTCGCGCGAATCCGAGCGGCTGCTCGATTGGGGATTCCACGAGTGGAACAACTACACGCTCTTTAAGGCCGGCGAGAAGGTCACCGACGCGGAGGTTTGGCTCGGCGCTCAAGCGACCGTCCCCCTCGTCGTCAGCCAGGACCTCGTCGTGACCATGCCGCAGACGGAGCGGGATCAGATGAAGGTGACGGCGAGCTATGATGGCCCGATCCCGGCTCCGCTTCCCAAGGGGAAAACGGTCGGCCAGGTGCGGGTCGAGGCGCCCGACCTCCCCGCGGTGCAGGCGCCGCTCCAGACCGGCGATGCCGTCGACCGGCTGGGATTCTTCGGCCGCATCGGCGCTGCGCTCCGCTCCCTCGTCTGGAGTGGCGCGGGCGAGCATAAGGGCTAGCGGCATGCGCGCTCCTCGCCGGATATCATGAGCCGTGGCCGGTTCGTCACGCTGGAGGGCGGCGAGGGGGCCGGCAAGAGCACGCAAACCGCTCTTCTCGCCGAGGCCCTCCGCAGCGCCGGCCTGGAAGTCGTCACCACGCGGGAGCCCGGCGGAGCGCCGGGCGCCGAAGAGATCCGCAAGCTTCTCGTCGAGGGCGAAATCGGCCGCTGGGACCCGATCAGCGAATTGCTCCTCTATGCTGCGGCCCGGCGGGATCACGTGAGGACCCTGATCGCGCCGTCCCTCGCCCGCGGCGCCTGGGTGCTCTGCGACCGCTTCTCAGATTCGACCATGGCCTATCAGGGCTACGGCCATGGGCTGGGTGCCGCTCCCGTCGAGGCCGTGCAGAGGCTCGCGATCGGCGATCTGGTCCCGGATCTGACGCTGATCCTCGATCTTCCGCCCGAAATCGGCCTCGCGCGCGCGCGCGGCCGGCGCAAGGGTGGCACGCGCTACGAGCGCATGGACCTGGACTTCCATCGGCGCCTGCGCGACGGGTTTCTCGCCATTGCCCGTCGCGCGCCGGCGCGCTGTCGCGTGATCGACGCCCGCGGGCCGGTCCAGGAGGTTCAATCCGCACTCCGCAATGAGGTTTCGCGATGTCTCCTGGTGCAGCTCTAGCGGAGACCCAGGCGGCGCTGTCGCCGCGGGCGAATCCGCACCTCTTTGGCCACGCGGCCGCCGAGGCGGTCCTGCTCTCCGCCTATCGGAGCGGCCGACTGCCCCATACCTGGCTCATCTGCGGCCCGCGCGGCGTCGGCAAGGCGACGCTCGCCTATCGCTTCGCCCGCTTCGTCCTCGCCACTGGCGCGGATCTCGGCGGGCCGCGGGAGCCGGGACTCTTCGGCGGCGACGCTCCGCCGACGAGCCTGGCGCTCGCCCCCGATCACCCGGTCTTCTGCCGTGTCGCCTCGGGCGGCCACGGCGATCTCCTCAGCATCGAGCGGAGGGAGGACGATCGTGGGCGCCTGAAAAGCGAGATCCCCGTCGAGGAGTCACGCACCGCCGCGGATTTCCTCCACCTCACCCCGGCCGAGGGCGGGTGGCGGATCATCGTCATCGATGCCGTCGAGGAGATGAACCGGCACGCCGCCAACGCCCTCCTCAAGATCATCGAGGAGCCGCCGGACAAGGCGCTCATCCTGATGATCAGCCATGCTCCCGGCCGGCTCCTTCCCACCATTCGCTCGCGCTGCCGGCTCCTGCCGCTCAAGGCTCTGCCGGCGTCGCTCATCGGCGAGGTGCTCAGGGCGCAATGTCCGGAGCTTGCCCCCGACGACGTGCGCATCCTGGCCGATCTCGCCGAAGGGAGCGCCGGACGGGCGATCGAGCTCGCAAGCCATGGCGGGCTCGCGCTCTATCGCGAGCTGAGCGGCATGTTACAGCGGCTGCCGGCGCTGGACATCGCCGCCCTCCATCGTTTCGCGGACCGCATGTCGGGAAGCGAAGGGGAGGTGGCCTTCCGCACCACGGCCGATCTCCTTCAATGGTGGCTGTCCCGGCGCGTGCGCGCGGCGGCACGCGGCGAAGCCGCCGCCGAGAAGCCGCCGGGGGCTGGCGAGGAGGGCAGGCTCGTCGGCCTCGGCAACCTTGATCGCTGGCTGGAGGTGTGGGAAAAGACGCGCCATCTCTTATCCCGATCCGACAGCCTCAATCTGGAGCGCAAGCAGATCGTGTTGAATGCGGTTTTGGCGCTCGAGGCTGCCGCTCGCACTTGATCGCCGTCGCCGCCGGCCGAAACTAAGCTTCTTCGCATCGGCATTCAGGAGGGTTTTATGAGCGGGCAGCCGTCGTTTTACATAACGACGCCGATCTATTACGTGAACGACGCCCCACATATCGGCCATGCCTATACATCTCTGGCCTGTGACGTCCTTGCCCGCTTCATGCGCCTCGATGGCCGATGGGTGAAGTTCCTGACGGGAACGGACGAGCACGGGCAGAAGGTCGAGAAATCGGCGAAGTCAGCCGGAATGGAGCCGGCTGCATTCTGCGACCGGGTCTCGCAGAACTTCCGCGACCTCGGCCGAGTGATGAATTTCTCGAACGACGATTTCATCCGGACCACGGAGCCGCGCCACATCCGCGCCTGCCAGGAGCTGTGGCGGCGCCTCAAGGCCGCCGGCGAGATCTATCTCGGCAGTTATGCGGGCTGGTATGCCGTGCGCGACGAGGCCTTCTATGCGGAAAGCGAGCTTTCCACGGGACCGGACGGTCGGAAGCGCGCGCCCTCCGGGGCCGAGGTGGAGTGGGTGGAGGAGCCGAGCTATTTCTTTCGGCTCTCCAAGTGGCAGGCGCCGCTCCTCGATTTCTATCGCCGGAACCCGGATTTCATCGGCCCCGAGAGTCGCCGCAACGAGGTGATCAGCTTCGTCTCCGGCGGGCTCAAGGACCTCTCCATCTCGCGGACGAGCTTCCGCTGGGGCGTGCCGGTGCCGGACGATCCCGCGCATATCATGTATGTCTGGCTGGACGCGCTCACGAACTATCTCACCGCCGCCGGGTTTCCCGACGAGAAGAGCTCAGATTATGCAACCTTCTGGCCGGCAAACCTCCACATGGTGGGCAAGGATATCCTGCGCTTTCATGCCGTCTATTGGCCGGCGTTTCTCATGGCCGCGGGGCTGGCGACCCCGCGGCGGGTCTTCGCCCATGGCTGGTGGACGAATGAGGGCCAGAAGATCTCGAAATCCCTCGGCAACGTGATCGACCCCGTGGCCCTCGTCGAGCGCTACGGCCGCGATCCCGTGCGCTACTTCCTTTTGCGCGAGGTGCCTTTCGGATTGGACGGCGATTTCTCCCATCGCGCCATGGTGCAGCGGCAGAACGACGACCTCGCCAATGACTTCGGCAATCTCGTGCAGCGCGTGCTGAGCATGATCAGCCGGAACTGCGCGGCCCGCGTGCCGCAGCCCGGCGACCTCGCCGAGGCCGACCGGAAGCTCCTTGAGGCGGCGGAGGGCCTGCTCCCGGCGTTGCGCGTCCACATGACGGAGCAGGCCTTCCACAAGGCGATCGAGAGCCTTTGGCACGTCATCGGGCTCGCCAATCGATACGTGGACGAGCAAGCGCCCTGGGCGCTGCGCAAGACCGACCCCGCGCGCATGGCGACGGTGCTTTACGTCCTCGCCGAGGTGATCCGGCATCTGGCGGTTCTGACGCAGCCATTCATGCCCGAATCCGCGAGCCGCATCCTCGATCAGCTCGCGGTGGCGGCCGATCGGCGCAGCTTCGCGCAATTGGGAGAGGCGGGACGCCTTGCCCATGGCACGCTGCTCCCCAAGCCCGAGGGCGTGTTCCCTCGCTATGTCGAGGAAGCGGCGGCAAGCTGATGCTCGTCGACAGCCATTGCCATCTCGACTTCCCCGACTTCGCCGCCGAGCTCGATGCTGTCGTCGCGCGCGCGCGGGATGCCGGCGTCGGTGCCATGGTGTCGATCGCGACCAAGCTCACGGGATTCGGGCGAGTTCAAGAGATCGCGCAGCGCTATCCTGCGGTGTGGTGCTCGGTTGGCGTTCATCCGCACGAAGCCACTGCGGAGGAGGGGGCCGATCAGCCGCCGCGGATCGTTGGATTGTGCGATGGACCCCGGGTCGTCGGGATCGGCGAAACGGGCTTGGATTATTTCTACGAGCACAGCCCACGCGCCGCGCAGGCAAAGGCTTTTCGCGCCCATTGCGCGGCCGCGCGGGAGACCGGGTTGCCCCTTATCGTCCATACCCGCGACGCCGACGAGGATACGGCGCGCATCTTGCGTGAGGAGAGCCGCGGCGGCGCGCTTCGCGGGCTCATCCATTGCTTTACCGCCAGCCCGGGATTTGCCGAGGCGGCGCTGGCGCTCGGCTTCTATATCTCGATCTCGGGCATCGTCACCTTCAAGGCTGCCGATCGATTGCGGGAGACGGTGAAGAATCTCCCGCTGGAGCGAATGCTGGTCGAGACGGATGCGCCGTTCCTGGCGCCCGTGCCCCGACGCGGCAAGCGAAACGAGCCGGCCTTCGTCGTCCATACCGCCGCGGCCGTGGCGCGTCTCAAGGGTATCTCTGCGGAAAGGCTCGCCGAGGTCACCACGGAGAATTTTCTCCGGCTGTTCACGCGCGTGAAGGGCGACATGCGCGCCGAGGCGCGATGAAGGTCACGATTCTCGGCTGCGGCGGCTCGAATGGCGTCCCGACGATCGGTGGGTACTGGGGCGCCTGCAACCCGGATAATCCTAAGAACCGGCGCTTGCGCTCATCGATCCTGGTGGAAGACGGGACGACGCGCATCCTCATCGACACCTCGCCCGACCTGCGCCAACAGCTGCTGGCGGCGGGCGGCGGGCGGCTGGATGCGGTGCTCTATACCCACGCCCATGCCGACCATCTGCACGGGATCGACGATCTGCGCATGGTCAATGTCATTCGCAAGGCGCCGCTCGACATCTATGGGGACCAGCGCACGCTGCAGCAGATCCGGGATCGTTTTGATTACGTCCTGACGCCGATCCCGCCCGACGCGACCGGCGCCATCCATTTCTACAAGCCCTATCTCATTCCCCATGAGATCGCGGGGCCGTTTCACGTCAAGGAGACAAAGGTGATTCCGTTTCGGCAGAATCACGGCTTCTCCACGACGCTGGGCTTCCGCCTCGGCACCATCGCATATTCGACCGACGTCGTCGATCTCGACGACACGGCGTTCGACATCTTGAAGGGGCTCGAGCTCTGGATCGTCGATTGCCTGCGTGTCGCGCAGCACGAGACCCACGCTCATTTCAAGAAGACCATGTCTTGGATCGCCCGCGCGCGGCCGATGCGAGCCATCCTCACGCATATGAATCAGAGCATGGACTATGACGCCGTCCACGCCATGTGCCCGCCGAACGTCGAGCCGGCTTATGACGGAATGATTGTGGAAATCTAATTGCTTATCTCCAGATTTTGACCTAAATCGCGAGATCTATCAATTTTCCATAATATACATTATGAGATAAACGGACGAGGCTCACGCCAGCTTGCTTAATTCCTATGGCCCACCGCCTCGTCCCACGGCATCCCCATCGGTAAAGAGCCGAGCCCGTCGCGCGCGGATGGTGACGCGTTGACCGAGGCTGAGCGACAGCTCGTGATAGCGCGCCCGGCTGAGCGCCGCTTCGACCAGTATTCCGTCGCGCTCCAGCAAGAGCTCGACGGAAGCGAGCGGTCCCGCCGCCGATACGTGCTGGACGATCGAGGAAGCCCCCTCTCCCTCAGCATCTGTTGAAATCTCGATATCGTGCGGACGGACAAAGGCCACGACCTCACCATCGTGGTGAACGCCATGAGTAGCGGCACGGAACGAATTGCCGCAGACCTGGACCCGGCCTGCCTGAACCCGGCAGATGAACCGGTTCGCGTTCCCCAGGAAGCCGTATACGAATGGGGTCGCGGGATGCTCGTAGACGTCATCGGGCGCGCCGATCTGCTCCAATTTGCCCTCGTGCAGCACCGCGACCCGGTCGGCCAGCTCAAGCGCCTCTTCCTGGTCATGCGTGACGAAGACGCTGGTAAGGCGCATATCGTCGTGCAGCCGCCGTAGCCAGCGGCGCAGCTCCTTGCGCACCTTGGCGTCCAGGGCGCCGAACGGCTCATCGAGCAGCAGCACGCGAGGCTCGATCGCCAAGGCGCGCGCGAGCGCGACGCGCTGCCGCTGGCCCCCGGAGAGTTGAGCCGGATACCGGTGCGCGAGAGGACCGAGCTGTACGAGCGAAAGAAGCCGCATCACCCTCTCGCGGAGCTCCGTCCGCTTCGGGCGCTCGCGCCGGGGTTTTACCCGAAGCCCGAAGGCGACGTTCTCGAATACCGTCATGTGGTGGAAGAGCGCGTAATGCTGGAATACGAATCCAACGCGGCGCTCCCGCACCTGTCGGCCCATCGCATCCTCGCCGTCGAGCAATACCGCTCCTTCCTCAGGGCACTCCAGCCCGGCGATAACGCGAAGCAACGTCGTCTTACCGGAACCGGATGGGCCGAGGAGCGCCATGAGCTCGCCTGGCTTGATCTTGAGATCGATGCCGTCGAGGGCGGTGAAGCCGCCAAACCGCTTGACGAGACCTCGGAGCTCGATTTCCACCGACCGCTCCTATCCTCGGACGGCGGCGAGCTCACCGCCATACCGCCACTCCAATAGCGATTTGAGCAGGAGCGTCGCGAGGGCCAGCAGAGCGAGCAGAGAGGCGACGGCGAAGGCCGCGACGAAGTTATATTCGTTGTAGAGGATTTCGACGTGCAGCGGCATCGTATTGGTCACGCCGCGAATATGCCCGGAGACGACGGACACGGCACCGAACTCACCCATGGCGCGGGCATTGCAGAGCAAGAGGCCATATAGGAGGCCCCAGCGAATATTCGGCAGAGTGACTCGGAAGAACGTCTGCCATCCCCCCGCGCCCAATGAAAGCGCCGCCTCTTCCTCCTGCGTCCCCTGCGCCTGCATGAGTGGGATGAGCTCCCGTGCCACATAGGGCGCGGTCACGAAGATCGTCGCAAGCACGATGCCCGGCACGGCGAAAATGATCTCGACATCGTGCCGCGCCAGCCATGGTCCCAGCCAGCCCTGGGCGCCAAACACCAGGACATAGACCAGGCCCGAGACGACGGGCGAAATCGAGAGCGGCAGCTCGATCAGGGTGACAAGCAGGTCCTTCCCCGGGAACTCGAATTTCGCCACGGCCCAAGCCGAAGCCACGCCGAAGCTCGCATTGAGCGGCACGGCAATGGCGGCGACGAGGATGGTGAGCTTGATCGCGGCGACGGCGTCCGGCTGAGCGATAGCGGAAAAATACGTGAGAAGGCCGCGCCGGAGCGCTTCCTCGAAGACCACGATCAACGGAAGTACGAGGAACAGTCCGAGGAACAGAAGGGCGCACGCGATCAATGCGCACCGCATCCAGGATGGCTCGCCGACTGCGCTTCGATGCCCCTTCGAGGCAAATCGCATCGGCACTTACTCCTGCCCCATGCGGCTGCGCGCCCAGTGCTGCAGCAGGTTGATCAAGAACAGGAGCGTGAACGACGCCACCAGCATGACCACGGCGATCGCTGTCGCACCCCGGTAATCGTATTGCTCCAGCTTGATGATGATCAGCACGGGTGCAATCTCCGAGACCATCGGCAGATTGCCGGCGATGAAGACGACGGAGCCATATTCTCCGAGCCCGCGGGCGAAAGCGAGCGCCGCGCCGGTTATCGTCGCCGGCAATATGGTCGGCAGCGTCACCCGCAGGAAAATCTGCCATCGATTGGCGCCGAGACTGGCGGCCGCCTCCTCCAGCTCGCGCTCGAGGTCCTGGAGAACGGGCTCGACGGTGCGCACGACGAATGGCAAGCCGACGAAGACGAGGGCGACAAAAACGCCAAGGGGGGTGAATGCGACCTTGATTCCGAGATGAGCAAGCTGCGCGCCGACCCAGCCGTTTTGCGCATAAAGCGTCGTGAGCGAGATGCCGGCAACGGCAGTCGGCAAAGCAAAGGGCAGATCGACGAGCGCATCGAAGAGTCGCCGGCCGGGAAACCGGTAGCGAACCACGACCCAGGCGACGAGCAGCCCGAAGATGCCGTTGAGCGCCGCGGCGCAGGCCGAGGCGCCGAAGCTCAAGCGGTAGGCTGCGAGCGCGCGGGGATCGAGAGCCGCTTGCCAGAAGCCGCCCCAGCTCATGCCGGCGGCGCGGACTGCAAGGGCCGAAAGCGGAATCAATACGATCAGAGCGAGATAGAGCAGGCCATAGCCGAGGCTCAACCCGAAACCCGGCAGCGTGCTCGTCCGACGACCGAGGGCGGAAAAGGAGAAGAATGCCAAGCTTACCGCCCTGGCGTATAAATTTGGTCGAAGATCGCGCCGTCGGCGAAGAATTTGGCTTCCGCCTTCGTCCAGCCGCCGAACATCTCGTCGATCGTGAAGAGCGTCAGCTTGGGAAACCGCGCAAGGGCCTTCGCATCGACGTCCTGCGGCGAGACCGGGCGATAATGGTGCTTTGCTGCGAGCTTTTGGCCCTCGGGCGAATAGAGATACGCGAGATAGGCTTGCGCGACCTTTCGCGTGCCGTGCTTGTCGGAGTTTCCGTCGACGAGCGCAACGGCCGGCTCGGCCAGGATGCTTGCAGACGGCGCGATCAGCTCGAACTGGCCTGCGCCGAACTCGTCGAGAGCCAGAAAGGCCTCGTTTTCCCAAGCCAGCAGGACATCGCCGAGGCCGCGACGGACGAACGTAGTCGTGGAGCCGCGGGCGCCCGTATCGAGCACCGGGACGTGCTTGTAAAGCGCCGTGACGAATTCCCGGGCCTTGCTCTCATCTCCCCATTTGCGCATCGCATAGCCCCAGGCGGCGAGGAAGTTCCAGCGTGCGCCGCCGGAGGTCTTCGGATTCGGCGTGATCACCGCGACGCCAGGCTTCACGAGATCGTCCCAATCGTGGATGCCTTTCGGGTTTCCCTTGCGAACCAGGAAGACGATCGTGGATGTGTACGGCGCGCTGTTGTGGGGAAGACGCTTTTGCCAGTCCTTCGGAAGAAGGTGGCTGCGATCCGCGATGGCGTCAATATCGTAAGCCAAGGCAAGAGTCACCACGTCCGCCGGGAGACCGTCGATGACCGCGCGCGCCTGCGCGCCTGAGCCGCCATGGGACATTCGGATGGTCACGGTGCCGCCGCTCACGGCTTTCCAATGGGCTGCGAAGGCGGCATTGAAGTCCTGATAGAATTCTCGCGTGGGATCGTAGGAGACGTTGAGAAGCGCCTGGTTGGCGTGAGCCAAGCGTGGCAGCGTTGCGAGCCCGAGAAAAGCGACAATCATCCCCCACGCGCGCATTCGAGCCACCAAGCCTCTCCCCGCTGTCGCCGGCGATGTCGCCGTCTTTGCCCCCTGCGCCTACCCGCCATTTGACCCCGCGCATATTTGGAGCGAGATAGGGTGCAAAGATATCGTCGAGCTATGACGAACTCAATGCGTTGTATTTTGTAATATACTAACTATGTTTGTATGATTTTCGCGCGCGACGACCCTCCCCCTCCGCACCGACTCCTTGGCTCAATGACCCAGCGCAACATCGACCGGCTTCTGGAAATCATGGCGCGCCTGCGCGATCCCGAGGGTGGATGCCCCTGGGATTTGCAGCAGAGCTTCGCGACGATTGCGCCCTACACGATCGAGGAGGCCTATGAAGTCGCAGACGCGATCTCCCGAGAGGATATGGCCGATCTGCGCGACGAGCTGGGCGATCTCCTGCTTCAAGTCGTGTTCCATGCGCGGATGGCCGAGGAAGCCGGCGCTTTCAATTTCGATGAGGTGGCGCAGGCAATCGCCGACAAGATGATCCGCCGCCACCCTCACGTTTTCGGCGATGAGCGGGTTCGAACCGCAGCGGATCAAAGCGTCGCTTGGGAGAATCACAAGGCAGCCGAAAGATTATCTCAGGCGACGGAAAAAGGGACGGCGTCACGAAGCGCGCTCGACGGCGTTGCCATCGCCCTGCCGGCGCTGACGCGCGCCTTAAAATTGCAAGCGCGCGCCGCGCGTGTCGGCTTCGACTGGCCGGAGATCGCACCGATCTTCGACAAGATCAAGGAGGAGATCGGTGAGCTGAGCGAGGCGCTCGCCGCAAACGCGACCAAAGACCGCGTGGCCGACGAGCTGGGCGACATCCTCTTCGCGATGGTCAATCTGGTGCGACGGTTGGAATTCGACCCTGAAGCGGTCTTGCGTCAGGCCAACGGCAAGTTCGAGCGCCGCTTTCGCCGGGTCGAGGCGCTGCTCGCGGAGCGGGGGCGGACTCCCGCGGATTCGACGCTTGCCGAAATGGATGCGCTGTGGGAGGAAGCGAAGCGCGAGGAGAAGACGAGCTGAGCCATTTCCGTTGCGGAGTATGTGATGACTGCATTCACTGTCTTGATCACTGGAGCAACTGCGGGGATCGGCGCCGCCTGCGCCCGGCGCTTCGTGGCACCAGGGGCGCACCTGGTGCTCACCGGCCGCCGCGCCGAGCGGCTCGACGAGACGAAGCGGCGGCTGGAAGCCGCAGGCAAGGATGTCAAAGTCCATACGCTCGCGCTCGATATGCGCGATCGTCGCGCGGTCGAGCGCATGATCGAGACTCTGCCATCGGAATTTGGCGAGATCGACGTTCTGGTCAATAACGCCGGGCTGGCGCTTGGCCTTGAGCCGGCCCATCGCGTCGCCCTCGACGACTGGGAGGCCATGGTCGACACGAACATCAAGGGCCTTATCTGCTGCACCCGAGCGGTCTTGCCCGGCATGGTCGAGCGGAACCGTGGGCATATCGTCAATCTCGGCTCCGTCGCCGGCACCTATCCCTACCCGGGCGGCAACGTCTATGGCGGCACGAAGGCCTTCGTGCACCAGTTCTCACTCGCCCTTCGCTCCGATCTCCTGGGCACGAATGTCCGCGTCACCTGCATCGAGCCGGGCATGGTCGAAACGGAATTCGCCCAGGTGCGTTTCAAGGGCGATCGGACGAAAGCCGCGCAGACCTACGCCGGAATGCAGCCGATGACGGCGGACGATATCGCCGACGTGATTCACTGGTGCGTATCGCGGCCGGCCCACCTCAATATCAACACAATCGAGCTGATGCCCGTCGCCCAGGCCTTCAATGCCTTTGCCGTTGCCCGGCAGCAGGAGTAGGCCGGCTAAGCGTCAGAGCGGCGCGAGCACGAGCGCGGCGATGGCGCTCCATGTCGCCGCGTCGGGCGCGAGCAATATGCCACCGCCGCGCCGGGTGGGCCGATATGGGTGGCCGTCCCAGCATTTGTTGTAGCCGCCCGCTTCGCCGTGGATCAGGGCGCCCGCGGCATGGTCCCACGGCATAAGGCGGCTGAACAGCGCGAAATGGGTCCGGCCGCGGGCCAAGCCGAGATAATCATGGCCCGCGCAACGATAATTGACGATGTTGGCGAAGCGCCGCCTGATGGCGTCGAGCTCTTTCACGACGCCGGGCCGACCGGCCTTGACGTAAAGAGCACCTTGCATCTCCCAAAACGACCCAGCCGTCGCGACGCCGAGCCGGCGGCCATCCTCCCAGGCGCCGGCGCCGCGCTCGGCTGCCACGGTCGCATTCGACAGGGGATCATGGATCCACGCGGCAACCGTCTCGCCGCCCCGCGCGAGCGCCACGATGACGGCGAATTGGGGGATTCCCTTGGCGAAATTATGCGTCCCGTCGAGGGGGTCGATGATCCAGGTGAAGACGTCGTCGGCGATGCTGTCGAGAAGCTCTGGATGCTTTTCGCAGCCCTCCTCGCCGACCGCCCGCGAACCCGGCAGCAGAGCCGTGAGGCGCTCGGTCAACGCCTTCTCCGCGGCGAAATCCGCGGCTGTGGCGAAGTCGCCGTGGGAGCCCTTGGGCGTAATGTCGGCGGCGGTGATCTTGCGGAAACGAGGCAGTATCTCGGCTTCGGCTGTTTCGCGAATGATTGCAGCGACCCGCCCGGGCTCGACGGCGGCCGTCATGGAAAACGATTCCCCGACAATTGCCCTGCTATCCCGTCACGAAGAGCGAGCGCTTGGACGGCGTCACACCCCGATGCGCGAGGCGGGCCAAATCGGCGGGCTCGAGCCTCACGCGCATATGGGCATGACTGTCGTCGTCCTCGCGCTGCAAGACCTCGCCGCGCCGGTAGAGCCAAGCGAGCGTCGCGCCGTCCGAGAGCGAGATGGAGACTTGAACGATATCCCGACTCTCGGAAAGCCGCTCATCGAGAGCGGCTTGCAGAGCCTCGACCCCCTCCCCGGTTACCGCCGACGCCGCGACGAGGGCATGATTGCTTCGGGCGGCCGATTCGCGAAGGGCAATCCTCTCGTATTCCGGAAGAAGATCGATCTTGTTGAGGAACTCGATCAGCCCCGCATCGATGAGCTCTCCCAATCCGAGCTCTTGGAGGACGCGATTGACGTCGTCCCTCTGGGCTTCCGTATCGGGATGCGAGATATCTCGAACATGGACGACGATATCCGCTTCCAGCACCTCCTCGAGCGTGGCGCGGAACGCCGCCACGAGCTGGGTCGGGAGATCGGAAATGAAGCCGACGGTATCCGAAAGGATGATCTCCCGGCCCGAGGGCAGCTTGACGGAGCGCATCGTCGGATCGAGCGTCGCGAACAACAGATTCTCGGCAAAGACAGCGGCGTTCGTGAGCCGATTGAAGAGCGTCGACTTCCCGGCATTGGTGTAGCCGACGAGTGCGACCACCGGGTAGGGGACGCGCCGGCGCGCGTTTCGGTGCAATTCCCGTGTCCGAACCACGCTTTCCAATTCTCGCTTGAGCTTGGTGATGCGCTCGCCGATCAGGCGCCGGTCGATTTCGATCTGGCTTTCGCCCGGCCCGCCCAGGAATCCGAAGCCGCCGCGTTGCCGCTCCAGATGGGTCCAGCTTCGCACCAATCGGCTGCGCTGATAGGTGAGGTGCGCAAGCTCGACCTGAAGCCGTCCCTCGCGGGTACGGGCCCGCTCCCCGAAAATCTCCAGGATCAAAGCCGTGCGGTCGATGACCTTGCAGTGAAGCGCGCGCTCCAAATTGCGCTGCTGGACCGGGCTCAACCCGCCATCCACGACGACGATCCCAACCGCCAAGTCTCGGACGAGACCGGCCAAGCGGTCCACCGTGCCGGCCCCGAAGAAGCTGCCTGGGCGTCGCTCCGCCAGGCGGATCACTTCCGCGTGAACGACCTCCAGCAAGATCGCCGTTGCCAGCCCGACCGCCTCGGCGAGCCGCGCTTCGGGCGAGCGGCCGGCATCCTTTTGGCCCCTCATGGCAGGATGAAGCACGAGAGCGCGGCCCGTCGAGCCGCGCCCATCGCCGTTCCCCTCCGAAGAGTGCCTATTTTGCTCCGCTACCCGCAATTCAGGCCTCGACGGCCTCCTTGTCCTGCTCGAAGAGCTGGATCGGGCCCGTCGGCATTACCGTCGATATCGCGTGCTTGTAAACAAGCTGCGAATGGTGATCTCGCCGCAGCAGTACCGAGAAATTGTCGAACCACGTGACAATTCCCTGCAACTTTACCCCATTGACGAGGAAGATCGTGACCGGCGTCTTGTTTTTGCGGATGTGGTTAAGAAATACGTCTTGCAAGTTCTGGGATTTTTCGGAGGACATGGGTTGATCCCCTCTTTTTCGTTTCGGGGGCGCCGATCGACCGAAGAGGTCATGCGCCATCACGTTAATATGGTTTCTCAAAATCGGCGGACAAGGGCCGCGAGGGCCGCGCAATCGGAAACCGTGCAACTCGGTGGCCACGCGGAAAAATCGTCGTATTCCAGTCCATTACCGGCGATGAGCACGGGCACGCAACCGGCGCTTATGGCGCAGGCCATATCGAGCGCCGTGTCGCCCACCAACCATACGACGGGTCCCGGAGGGGTTTCGCTGCCCGCCAGGGCGAGCGCGACGGGAGCCGGATCGGGCTTGTCTCGCTCGGCGTCGCCCGCCCCGACGACTCGGCCGAAGTAGCGGTTCCAGCCGAGATGGGCGACCTCTTTTCGCAAGAGGGCGCCTGTTTTGTTGCTGACGATGGCAAGGTAGAGCCCTGCCTCCGACAGTTCCGCCAGCATCGCCTCCGCGCCCGGCAACGGCGTCAAATGCTCGAGATGCCGGGCGGCGAAGGTGTCATAGAAGATTTTTCGCGCTTCGGGCCATCGCTCGCCGAAGAGCCGTGGAAAGGCATCGCGCATCGATTCGCGCACCCTCGCGCGGGCCTCCTCGGCTGTCCAGGCGGCTTGGCCCATCGCCACGAGGGTCGTGTTCACCGCGTGCACGATGCTCTGCCAATTGTCAACCAAGGTGCTGTCCCAATCGAAGAGCAGCGCCTTGGGAGGGAATAGGCTGGGAGCGCTCGAAGGCATGGCCGGCTCGCTCAAGAGCTTGCTCCGGGACCTTCGGCGTAGTCGAGGTAGATGGCGCGGAGCTTGAGGGCGAAGGAGCCGGCCTTACCGTTGCCGATGACCGTGTCGTCGATTTGCGTCACCGCCAGGACGTGAGACGTCGTGCTGGTCAGGAACGCCTCGCGCGCGGTCTTGGCGTCCTCCACGCTGAAGGCGCGCTCCTCGAGCTTCAGGCCGTTATTCCTCGCCAATTTTATGACCGCTTGGCGGGTGATGCCATTGAGGATCGCTTGCGTCGCTGCGCGGGTGACGAGCTTTCCGTCCTTGGTGACGATCCAGGCATTCGTCGAGCTTCCCTCCGTCACGTGCCCGTCGCGATCGACGAGCCACGCCTCATAGGCTCCCGCCTGCTTTGCCTGCTGCTTGGCCAGGACATTCGGAAGCAGGCTCACCGTCTTGATATCGCAGCGGCCCCAGCGGATATCCGGCACCGTGACGACGCGTATCCCGTCCTCGACCATTTGCGTCGGCTGAACGCGCGCGCGCTTAGCCGTCATCACGACCGACGTCGCCGCCTTCGCTGGAAAGGCATGGTCGCGCGGAGCGACGCCGCGCGTCATCTGGATATAGATGCTGCCATCTGCGATATAGTTGCGCCTCAGCACTTCCCGCATGACGCCGCGCAGAACCTCACGGCTCATCGGTGGCCGGATCCTCAATTCCGCAAGCGAGCGGTCGAGCCGGTCCAAATGAGGCCTTTCGTCGACCAGCCGGCCGCCCTGGACCGCGATGACCTCGTAGACGCCGTCGGCGAACTGATAGCCCCGATCCTCGATATGGACGGCGGCGTCTCGATGCGGAACATAGGCTCCGTTGACATAGGCGATGCGCGACATGACTGCCTTCCTGACGGGGGTGCAATAAAGGCGCCGGCTCGGCAATCAAGCGTCGAAGGGCTGACTTTTCTCCGTCCCATGGACGCCGAGAGATTTAAGCTTCCGATGCAAGGCCGAGCGCTCCATTCCCACGAACGACGCCGTGCGGGAAATATTGCCGCCAAAGCGGGTCACCTGGGCAATCAGGTATTGCCGCTCGAAGAGCTCGCGAGCCTCCCGCAAGGGCAGCCCCATGATCTCACCGGCCTTGTCCCATTTGAGAACGGGGGGCGCGATCGCGCCGATTTCCGGCGGCAGCATGTCTGCGCGGATCGGCTCGCGCGGATCGCCGGGCGCCATGATGAGCAGCCATTCGATGACGTTTCGCAGCTGACGGACGCTGCCCGGCCAGTCATACGCCTGCAACGCCGCCATTGCGTCTTCGCCGATCTCCCTCGCAAACAGGCCAGAGGCGCTGGCGTAGCGGTCCATGAAGGCGCGGGCCAGAAGAGGGATGTCCTCTCGCCGCTCCCTCAAAGGCGGCACGCGCAAAGGCACGACGTTCAGGCGATAGAACAAATCCTCCCGAAACCGACCCGCCTCGATTTCCGCGACGAGGTCGCGATTGCTTGACGCTATGACGCGGACATCGACTTTCACCCGCGTATTTCCCCCGACCCGCTCGAAGGTCTGCTCCTGCAGGGCGCGGACGATCTTGCCTTGGGTCTCGACGGGCATATCCGCCACCTCGTCGAGCAGAAGAGTGCCATTATGCGCCTGCTCCAGCGTCCCGACCTTGGCGACGCCCCCCTTCCCCGCTCCCGCCTCCGCGCCGAAGAGCTCGATCTCGAGATTCTCCGGACGCATTGTCGCGCAATTCAACACGACAAACGGCCCCGTGCCGCGCCGCGACCGCGCGTGAATAAGACGCGCCACCACCTCCTTGCCCGAGCCGGCGGGGCCGGTGATCAGCACGCGGCTCCCGGTCGGCGCCACCTTGTCGATCGCCTGCCGTAGTTGATTTACTGGCATGGACGTCCCGATGAGTTCCAGCTCGCCGCCCGCGCGCACGCGCAATTCTTCGTTCTCGCGCTTGAGCCGCGCGGCCTCGATGGCGCGCTCGACCATGAGGAGGAGCCGATCGGTCTTGAAGGGCTTCTCGATGAAATCATACGCGCCGCGCTTGATCGCGCTGACCGCCGTCTCGATCGTGCCGTGGCCGCTGATCATCAGGACCGGCATGTTCGGATGATTCTCTCGAACGAGATCGAGCATGCTCAAGCCGTCCAGCTCGCTGCCCTGCAGCCAAATATCCAAAATGAGAAGGCTCGGACGACGCGAGCGGATCGCCGCCAAGGCATCGGTGCTGTTGACCGCCTCGCGCGTCTCGTATCCCTCGTCCTTGAGGATGTCCGCGATGAGGAGCCTTATGTCCGATTCGTCGTCGACGATCAGAATGTCATGTGCCATGGGCGGCCGCCGCTTCCGCGTTAAGGGATGCGTCCCCTTCTTGCGTGGTACTATCGGAGATCGGAGGCGCCGTCACCGAAAAAACGAGCCTGACGCTTGCGCCACCGCCTTCGCGATCCTCAAGCACAAGATCGCCGCGGTGGTCCTCCATGATCTTTTTCACGATGGCGAGGCCAAGGCCGGTCCCTTTTTCGCGCGTCGTCACATAAGGCTCCGTGAGACGATCGCGATTTTCCTGAGGAAGGCCTTTGCCATCGTCCTCGACGACGATGGTAACGCTGCTCTTCTCGACGCTTAGCCGAAGAAGAATCCGGCCACGCGCTGCCGATCCCCTTCTTTCTTTCGCCGTCGAGCCATGGATCGAATCCGCCGCATTTTGAAGCAGGTTGGTGAGCGCCTGGCTGATCTGCCGCGCATCGCAGCGAAAGCGCACCGTCGTTGCAGGCAGCTCCGTCTCGTAGCGGATATCGGGATTGCCCTGGCGCTGGAGAAAGATCGCCTGCCGGCAAAGCTCAACAAGATCCTCCTCCCTCATGACCGGTGCCGGCATCCGGGCGAAAGCCGAGAACTCGTCCACCATCCGCCCGATATCGCCGACTTGGCGGACGATCGTCTCCGTACAGGTGAGGAAGGTCTCCGGATCGCTGGAAATCTCCTTGAGATATTTGCGCTTGAGGCGTTCCGCGGAGAGCTGGATCGGCGTAAGCGGATTCTTGATCTCGTGGGCGATCCGTCGCGCTACATCCCCCCAAGCGGCCGTACGCTGCGCTGCAAGCAGATCGGAGATGTCGTCGAAGGTAACGACGTAGCCCTTGATCTCGCCGTCGACGCGCTCAGCCGAGATGCGCACGAGCAGGGTCCGCGTGCGGCCTTTGCGCATGACCTTCAATTCCGCCTCGACAAAACGCGACGGCCGACGGCGCGCCTCTTGCAGAAGTTCGGCCATTTCCGGCACAGCCTCTTCGAGGGCGCGGCCAACGAGATTCTCGCTCTTGGTCGCCAGCAGCTCGCAGGCTGAGCGGTTGGGGAGATTGACCCGGCCGCGCTGATCGAGGCCGATGACTCCCGCCGAAACGCCGGCGAGTACGGCCTCGGTGAAACGACGGCGCGCATCGAGCTGGCGGTTGGCCTCGATCAGCTCGCGCCGCTGTTCCGCGAGCTGTCCGGTCATCCTGTTGAACGCGCGACTGAGCGAGCCGATCTCATCGGATTTCGCCTCCTCCTCCGGCACCCTGGCGCTCAGATCGCCGGCTCGGATGCTTTCCGCCGCCGCGATCAAGGACGATATCGGCCGCACGAGCTGGGTGGCGAAATAGAGCCCGACCCACACGGCGGCCAAAAGGAGGAGGAGTGCGACAACGACGAAGATTAGGGCGAACGTAATCTCGATGTCGGATCGTGCCAACTCGAGCTGCTGATATTCAGCCAGAGCCGATTGTGCCCGTTCGACGTGCTGAAGCACGCCCGGCTCCACAAAACGTCCTACGAAGAGATAAACAGTCGGCATGATTTCGCCGATCGGCGGATTGACACGGAGGAGCGCTCGCACTCGGTCATCCGCCTCGCTGCGCAACAAGGCGACGCTCCCCTTGCGCGCCTTCTCGATCGCTGCGGCCGGAATGGTCTCGCGTTCCATGGCGAAGCTCAATTTCGTGCGCGCGAGCACGCGAAACGAGCTGTCGAAGACCACGGCCTCGGGTAGGGAGAGTTGATCGGCTTCGTCATTCAGGATGCGCTCGAATTCTGCGATCTTGATCGGATCGCCGTCGGCGATCAGGGGCAGTGCGCGCTGGATTCGCTGGCTGAGCGTTATCGCGTCGGTCTGTATCGAGCGGACGTTCTCGTCCAGGTAGGCGCTGGCGACGGCGACCGATTCCTTAATGGCCGTCCGCACCTTGTCGCTAAACCAAGACTGCAAGCCAAAGTTGAAAAAAAATGTCGAGAAGATCGCGACGATAATCGTCGGCGTCACCGCGACGAAGCTGAAAAGCGCGACGAGCCGCGTGTGCAGGCGGGAGCCCGCGGAGCCGCGCCGGCGCTCGATCCAGATCTGTGTGATCCGCCGCGCGACGACAGCAGCAAGCAGCAAAAGCAGGACGAGATCGACATAAAGCAGGACGAGGATGACGTTGGGGTTGGTCTGGATGGGGAGCGTCTTGCTCAAAGCGGCATAAGTCGCGAGCCCGGCGAGAGCCGCGCAGACGGCCAATGCGATCGCGAGCTTGCGGCCCAGCCCGCTCCGTGCCACCCAGGCCCACCCCTGACGAAAAATAGCAAGCCGCCCCTGGTCTGCGCGTTCGACCGTCATGCTGCGCGATATGTCGTTGGCAATTTTCCCTCGCGGACGATCTCCCCGAGTCGCAATGGTTATTTTACGCTTCGTACGACCTGGATGTCCAACTCACGGATTTTCTTGCGCAGCGTGTTGCGATTCAAGCCCAAGAGGTGCGCCGCCTTGATCTGGTTTCCGCGCGTGGCCGAAAGGCTCAATGAGAGCAATGGCCGCTCCACCTCCCTGAGAACCCGCTCATAGAGCCCCGCGGCCGGCAACCCGTCCCGGTGCGCCGAGAAGTATTCCTTGAGATGCCGCTCGACGGAGGCGCTCAAGCTGTCGTCCTCCGCATCGACCTCCGCTGCCCCGGCATGACCCAACTCTGCGAGCTCCTGCTCGATGACATCCACGCCGATCGACTCCTGCGCATAGAGCGCGGTTAAGCGCTGAATCAGGTTTTCGAGCTCCCGCACATTACCTGGCCAGCGGTGCTGCTTGAGCCTTTCCATTGCCGCGTGATCGAGAGTTTTCGCGGGGAGGCCCTGGGAAGCCGCGCGGTTCAGAAAATGCCTCACCAGGGCCGGCAAATCTTCCGTTCGCTCACGCAGAGGAGGCAGCCGGATCGGCACGACGTTGAGCCGATAGAAAAGGTCCTCGCGGAAGAGCCCCTGGCGGATGTATTGCCGCAAATCACGATGCGTGGCGGCGATGATGCGGACGTCGGCGCGGATCGGCGTGCGTCCGCCGACAGTCGTGTACTCGCCTTCCTGCAGTACCCGCAGCAGCCGCGTCTGCGCCTCAAGCGGCATGTCGCCGATCTCGTCGAGAAAGAGCGTACCCCCGTGAGCCTGCTCGAAGCGCCCGGCATAGCGGGTCGCCGCCCCCGTGAAGGCGCCTTTCTCGTGGCCAAACAGCTCGCTTTCGATGAGATCCCGAGGGATCGCCGCCATGTTGATCGCGATGAAGGGGCCGTTCCGCCGCTTGCCGTAATCGTGGAGCGCGCGCGCAACCAGCTCCTTTCCCGTCCCAGACTCACCGGTGATCGTCACTGTCAGATCCGTTCCCATCAATCGCGCAAGCACCCGGTAGATTTCTTGCATCGCGGGCGAGCGGCCGATAAGCGGCAATTGCTCTTCGCTCTCTGCTTGAGGTTGAGGCGGCTCGCCGCTTGGCCGGCTGGCAAGCGCCCGCTCGACGACGTTGACGAGCTCGCGCAAATCAAACGGTTTTGGCAGGTACTCGAAGGCACCCCGCTCGGTCGCTTTCACAGCGGTGAGAAGGTTGTTTTGCGCGCTCATAACGATGACGCGCAGCTCCGGCCGAAGCTTCTTGATGCGCGGGATGAGATCGAGGCCGTTCTCATCGGGCATCAGCACATCCGTGATGACGAGGTCGCCGTCGCCCTCCGAAACCCAGCGCCACAAGGTCGCCGCATGTCCGGTCGTTCGCACCGTATAGCCCAGCCGCCCCAGTGCTTGATTGAGGACGGTTCGGATCGCACGATCATCGTCGGCGATAAGAATCGTTGCGTCGCTCATGTTCGCGTTACCTCGGCGCGGTGGATCGGCAACATGACCCGGAAGACCGTTCGGCGTGGCTCGCTGTCGAACTCGATAACGCCGCCATGATCGCCGACGATCTTTGCAACCAATGCCAAACCGAGGCCGTTGCCGCTGCTTTTCGTCGTCACGAAGGGATCGAAGAGATGGGGGCGAAGGTCCTCTGGTATCCCGCCGCCGTTATCCTGCACGGTAACGACGAGCGGCAATTGCATGCGTCTTTCGCTTCCCGGCACGGCGAGCCGAACGCCATGCTGATAGGCTGTCGAAAGGGCGATCTCGCCGCCCGTCAAGGAAACCGCCTCGGCGGCGTTCTTGACCAGATTGAGAAAGAGCTGGACCAAGAGGTCTCGATTGCCTTGCACCGGCGGCAATGAGGGGTCGTAGTTCTCGATGAAGCGCACATGGCGGGCGAAGCCGGCCTCCGCCAATTTCCGCACATGCTCCAGCACGGCGTGGATGTTGACGGGCGCGCGCTCGATCGGTTGCCCGTCTGAGAAGACCTCCATGCGGTCGACAAGCGCGCAGATCCGATCGGTCTCATCGCAGATCAGCCGCGTGAGCTCCCGATCTTCCGGCGCCGCGTTTTGCTCGAGCAGCTGAGCGGCGCCACGGATTCCGGAGAGGGGGTTCTTGACCTCATGGGCGAGCAGCGCCGCCATCGCCGTGACCGATCGCGCCGCGTGGCGATGGGTCAGTTGATGGTCGATCTTCCGCGCGATCGACTGCTCATGGATCGTCACGACCACGCTTTCTGGTTGCTCGGCGAGAGGGGCGACCTGCACCGTTCCGAAATGCTCGCCGATGCGGGGCGATTGAAGGGTAACGCCATACTCGGAAACGCTTGCGCGATCCGAGCGCGCCTGGGCGATCAGAGCGAAGAGGGGGCTATCCGCGGGCAGAAGATCGGCCAGTGGACGCCCGAGGAGCCATGCGGCGCTCGCGCCCAGAAACTGCTCGGCCGCCATGTTGGCAAAGCGGACGTCTCCGGCGGCGCCGATGACGAGAACGACATGGGGCAGCGCGTTGACGACGGCGTTCGCGTCGGCGGGAGCAATCGATTGATAGCGCGGCCGAGGATGCGTCACGCCCTCAACCCTCGACGAACTCGGCCCAGCCCCCCGAATTGCTGCAAACCCACCATGTAGGGTTGCCTAGAAAACAGGCAATAAAGAAAAACGTCTATATATTAGGCATAATGGATCGGTCTCTTCGCAAGTGCAAGAAAATTCTCTAGGCGAGGAGGACGTCCGTCACGAACTTGACCCCTGGATAAGCGAGCGTCAGCAGCAGATACGCCAAAAGGATGAGTCGAGCGGCGCGCCGACCTCCGACCCCGCTCACGCCCTCTGCGACCAGGAGCCCCCCGATCACCGTGAAGGCCAGGATCGAGAAAAGCGTCTTATGGTCCAATCTGAAGACGGCTCCCGACACGAAGTATTGGGTCGCCATACCGGTCGCCAAGCCGAAGGCCAACACCAGCTCGGACGCCGCGAGTAATCGCACCTGGAGCTGCTCACAGGCGGCAACTGCGGGAAGAAGCTGGTTGAGCATGTGTCGCCGCTTCGACTTGAGGGACCGCTCCTGGATGAGGACGGCGAGACCGGCGATGGCCGCGAGGGTCAGCAGCGCATAGGTCGCGATCGAGACGAGAATATGCAGGTCCAGCCACACGGGTGGCGCCGGCAGCAAAGGCTGCTCCGGCGCTTGCTGCCATATCGTCGCCACGATCCCCAGCAGGATCAGATAAGGAAGCAGCAGTGGGGTCAGTCGCCACGAATTCCGTGTTGTCGCCGCGAGGAGGATAAAAATCGCAATGCTGGCCGCCATGGTGACCCAGAGAGCGCCCGCAAAACCCGTGCTCCAATTCGGCACCAGCGCGGTGAAAGCGCGCATGAGCGCAGCGGCGAGGGCCACGGCGAGCAGGCACCAATATGTGATATCGCGACCGGCCCCTCCTCGCAGCGACGAAAGCGAGGCAGGAATTAAGGCGATAATCGTCGAAATGCTGAGCAGCAGATTGATCGACATGGGTGCCCTTATAGCATCGTTTGCGCAGCGCGGCACCGCTCGGAGCCGTAGCGATGCGCGCGCGGGAAGGCTTGGCAAGGTTCCAGGCCGACGATAGGGTGGCGCCGCACGAAAATGCGAGAGCAATGCTGTGGAAAATTGCGTGGCACTAATCGTTGCCGCTGGTCGAGGGCAGCGTCTGGGAGGAGAGGTCCCGAAGCAATATCGCTTGCTGGGCGGTCGCGCCATGCTCCGACATAGCGTCCTCACCTTCCTGCACAACCCGCGCGTGAATGCCGTGCGCGCCATTATTCATCCCGCCGACCAGCCGCTCTACGAGCAAGCCGTCGCGGGACTATCCTTGCTGCCGCCGATTTACGGCGGAGCCGCGCGTCAGGAGTCGGCGCGGCTGGGCCTCGAAAGTCTCGCAGCGTTGGAGCCCGGCCTCGTACTGATCCACGATGCCGCGCGCCCTTTTGTCGATTTCGGCACTATCGATCGCGTCATCGACGCGCTCGACGAGACTCCCGCGGCGATCGCGGCGGTTCCCGTCATCGATACGCTCAAACGCGAAAACGGCGGTCTCGTCGAGGGGACACTTGACCGGGCAGCGCTATGGCGGGCGCAAACGCCACAGGGCTTCCGTTTCCACGAGATAATCGCGGCGCATCGTGCGGCGATCGGCCGGGAGCTCACCGACGATGCCGCCGTCGCGGAGCATGCAGGCCTTCCGGTCAGGCTGGTCCTGGGCAGTGAGGAGAATTTCAAGGTGACGACCGAGGAGGATCTTCGCCGCGCCGAGCGCTTCGCCATAGACGCGCTATGCGAGAGTCGCGTCGGCACCGGCTTCGATGTGCACCAGTTCGGACCCGGCGACAAGCTGATGCTCTGCGGCTTGCCCGTCGCCCACGATCATGGGCTGGTCGGCCACTCGGACGGGGACGTCGGCCTCCACGCCCTTACGGATGCCCTGCTCGGCTGCATCGGTGCCGGTGACATCGGCAGCCATTTCCCCCCATCCGATCCTCGCTGGAAGGGCGCCGCTTCGGCGCTTTTCCTCCGACATGCCGCCGATCTCGTCGCTGAGCGCGGCGGCTCGATCGTCAATCTCGATGTCACCGTCATCTGCGAGCGGCCCAAGATCGGGCCCCATCGCGAGGCCATGGCGGCGCGCATCGCGGAAATTCTCGGCATCCCGCGAGAGCGTGTCAGCGTCAAGGCCACGACCACGGACAAGCTCGGCTTCACCGGTCGAGGCGAGGGCATCGCGGCCCAAGCCGTCGCCACCATACGCCTCCCCTCTCGCCCATGAGGCTTCAAATCAGCCAACCGGCGCTGCCATTCTGGCATCCGGCCACGCTCGTCGGGACATGGTTCGGCGCCGGCCTCCTGCCGATCGCGCCAGGGACATGGGGCTCCCTTGCGGCGCTTCCCTTCGGCTGGTTGATCCGCATCGCCGGAGGCTCCGCTGCTCTCCTCGTCGCCGCCGGCATTGTGTTTGCCCTCGGCTGGTGGGCGACAGCGCGCTACAAGAAGGAGACCGAGGTCAAGGACCCCTCCGAGATCGTGGTCGACGAGGTCTCCGCGCAATGGCTGACATTGCTGGTCGCGGATCCGGGAGTCTGGTGGCACTGGCTTCTCGGATTTCTCCTCTTCCGCTTGTGCGACATCGTCAAGCCATGGCCCGCCAACGCGATCGACCGCCGCGGCAGCGCCCTTGCCGTCATGGCCGACGACACCGTCGCCGCCATCTATGCCCTCTTCATCCTCGCGATCGTCATTTTTGCCCGAGGCTTAACTCGTGGCGCGTGAACTGGCACGGCAAGCGCGGGACGTTCTCGACGCCTGCAGGTCGGCAGGCTTGCGCGTGGTTACGGCCGAGTCCTGCACCGGCGGCCTGATCGCCGCCGCCTTGACCGAGATTCCCGGAAGCTCCGACGTCGTTGACCGCGGCTTCGTGACCTATACGAACGAAGCCAAGGAGGAGTTGCTCGGCGTCCCCCGCGCATTGCTCGAAGCCCATGGGGCCGTCAGCGAGCCCGTCGCCCGTGCGATGGCGGAAGGCGCGCTGGCTCGCGCGCCCGCCGCGCAGCTGAGCGTCGCCGTGACGGGCATCGCGGGACCCGGGGGTGCTACGCCGACGAAGCCCGTCGGCCTCGTTTTCGTCGCTTCGGCCCGGCGGGGCAGCGCCACCCTCTGTGAGCGGCACGTCTTTGACGGCAATCGGACGCAGATCCGGCACGCCGCGGTCGCGCGAGCGCTTGCCATGCTCGCCCGCCAGGCGGCGGGTGCCTAACCGCGATGGGGTGACGGCTGGGAAGCGCCCGCCGGCGGCGCGCGGCCATAGAGCTTGCGCGCGCGCTCCTCGAAGGCGTGGACCATGCGTCGGACGGCCTCGTTGAACAGCACGCCGATGACCTTCTGCAGCATCTTCGAGCGAAACTCGAAATCGACATAGAAGTCGATGAGACAGTTGCCATCCGGCTGCTGCTCGAAAATCCAATGGTTGTTCAGGTACTTGAACGGCCCTTCGTGATAGGACACGTCAATGCGCGCGGGCCTCTGCAAAACCACCCGCGAGGTGAAGGACTCGCGGATCATTCTCCAGCCGATGATGAGATCGGCATAGATCGTATCGGCTTCGCGTCGCCGGATCCGGGCCGCCCGGCACCAGGGCAGGAATTCCGGATAGCGCTCAATATCGGCGACGAGGTCGAAGAGCTGGTCGGCCCGATAGGGCAGAATGCGCTTCTCGGCATGGGTGGGCATGCGGGCCGCTCCGCCGCGCTCAGGAGGCGGCGGCAGCGAGGCGTGCGCTGCGGGCCTGGCGCAAGCGGAGGAAATCGTCGCCGGCATGATAGGAGGAGCGGGTCAGGGGCGAGGCCGCAACGAGAAGGAAACCCTTGCCCTGGGCCAGGCTCTTCAGAGATGCGAATTCCTCCGGGGTGACGAAGCGCTCGACCGGCGCGTGCTTGGGGGTCGGCTGCAGATACTGCCCGATCGTGAGGAAATCGACGCCGGCGGTGCGCAGATCATCCATAACCTGCTGAATCTCCTCGCGCTTCTCCCCCAGGCCGACCATCAGCCCGGATTTGGTGAAGAGCGATGGGTCGAGCGTCTTCACCCGGTCGAGAAGGCGCAGGGAGGCGTAATAGCGCGCGCCGGGCCGGATGGTGGGGTAGAGCCGCGGCACCGTCTCGAGATTGTGGTTGTAGACGTCGGGCTTGGCCGCCACCACGGTCTCGATCGCCCCCTCCTTGCGCAGGAAATCCGGGGTCAGGACCTCGATGGTGGTGCTTGGCGCCGCGGCGCGCACCGCCCGGATCGTCTTCGCGAAGTGCTCCGCACCGCCATCGGGCAGGTCGTCCCGGTCCACGGAGGTGATGACGATATGGGAGAGGCCGAGCTTCCCGACGGCTTCGGCGACATGGTCCGGCTCGTGGGGGTCGAGCCGGCCGGGCAAGCCCGTGGCGACGTTGCAAAAGGCGCAGGCGCGCGTGCAGACGCTGCCGAGGATCATCACCGTCGCGTGGCGGCGCGCCCAGCACTCGCCGATATTCGGACAGGCGGCCTCCTCGCACACGGTATTGAGGCCGAGCGCCCGCATCAGCCGGCGCGTCTCCTGGTATTCGCGCGAGACCGGCGCCTTCACCCGGATCCATTCGGGCTTGCGCGCGATCGGATGATCCGGACGGTTGAGCTTTTCCGGGTGGCGGGGCCGCGCAGGCGTCGGCGTCATGCTCATCGGGTTCGGCGCTCCATGGGCACCCTAGAAATGTATGGCCCGGCCATAGGCGTCAAGCACGGCCTCGTGCATCATCTCCGAGAGGGTCGGGTGCGGGAAGATCGCGTGGATCAGCTCCGACTCCGTCGATTCGAGGGTCTTGGCGATGCCGAAGCCCTGGATCAGCTCGGTGACCTCTGCGCCGATCATATGGGCGCCGAGCAGCTCGCCGGTCTTGGCGTCGAACACCGTCTTGACCATGCCTTCGGGCTCGCCGAGGGCAATCGCCTTGCCGTTGCCGATGAAGGGGAAGTGGCCCACCTTGACCTCGCGGCCCTTGGCCTTGGCCGCGGCCTCGGTCAAGCCCACGCTCGCGACCTGGGGCGAGCAATAGGTGCAGCCCGGAATATTGGTGATATCAAGGGGATGAACGTCGTTCAGCCCGGCGATCCTCTCGACGCAGATGACGCCCTCGTGGCTCGCCTTGTGGGCGAGCCAGGGCGGCCCGACGAGATCGCCGATGGCATAGATTCCGGGCTCGCCGGTCTCGAGCCATTCATTGACCACGACGTGGGTCTTCTCGACTTTGATCCGGGTGCCCTCGATCCCGATATTCTCCACATTCCCGGCGATGCCGATGGCGAGGATCACCCGCTCGACGGTGAGCTCGTTCGACTTGCCGTCGGCCTCGATGGTCGCCGTCACGCTGCCGGCATTGCGCTTGAGGCCCTTCACCGCCGCACTGGTGATGATCTTCATGCCCTGCTTTTCGAAGGACTTGCGGGCGAAAGCCGAAATTTCCTCGTCCTCCACGGGAAGAATGCGCGGCAGCACCTCCACCACCGTCACCTCGACCCCCAAGATTCTGTAGAAGCTGGCGAATTCGATGCCGATGGCCCCCGAGCCGATGACCAGGAGGGATTTCGGCATCTCGCTCGGTACCATGGCCTCCTTGTAGGTCCAGACCAGCTTGCCGTCGGGCTCGAGGCCGGGCAGCGTGCGCGCCCGCGCCCCGGTCGCCAAGATGATGTGCTTGGCCGCGAGATCGGCGACGGCCCTGCCGTCCTTGCTCACGGCGAGCTTGCCGCGCCCGGCCAAGCGCCCGTGGCCGTCGAAGACGGTAACCTTGTTCTTCTTAAGAAGATGCTTAACGCCGGCCGAAAGCTGGCCCGCGACCTTGCGCGAGCGCTCGACGATTTTCTTCGTATCAAAGCTCACCCCGTTGACCTGAAAGCCGAATTGGTCGGCATGCTTGACCAGGCTGAAGACTTCCGAGGAGCGCAGCAGGGCCTTGGTCGGGATGCAGCCCCAATTGAGGCAGATGCCGCCGAGATGCTCCCGCTCCACCACGGCGGTCTTCATGCCGAGCTGAGCCGCGCGGATGGCGGCGACATAGCCGCCCGGGCCGCCGCCGACGACGATCAGGTCAAATGAGGTCTCGGCCATGATTTTCCTCGAGTTTCCCGGCGGGTTGCGCGGGTCGTTAAAGCAGCATGGTGAGCGGGCTCTCGACCAGGGCCTTGAAGGCGGCGAGAAACTCGGCGCCGGTCGCGCCATCGACCACCCGGTGGTCACAGGAGAGCGTACAGGTCATTATTGTGGCGATGGCGAGGGCGCCGTCCTTCACGATGGGCCGCTTCTCCCCCGCTCCCACGGCCAGAATGGCGCTCTGGGGCGGGTTGATGACCGCCGCGAATTCGCGGATCCCGTACATGCCCAGATTGGAGATCGAGAAGGTGCCGCCCTGGTATTCCTCCGGCTTCAGCTTCCCCTCGCGCGCCCGCGCGGCGAGATCCTTCATCTCGTTGGAGATTTCGGCGAGGCCCTTCTGGTCGGCGCCGCGGATCACCGGGGTGATGAGGCCGCTCGGCAGCGCCACCGCGACCGAGATGTCGGCACGGTGATAGAGGCGGGCGGCCTCGTCCGTCCAGGAGGCATTGGCGGCAGGCACCTTCTTGAGCGCGAGCGCCGCCGCCTTGATGAGCAAGTCGTTGACCGAAAGCTTGAAGCCGCCCTTCCCCTCCGGCGCCTTGGCGTTGAGGTCCTGACGCAGCTTGAGGAGCTCATCGATCTCGCAATCGATGGAGAGATAGAAATGGGGCTGCTGGAGCTTGGCCTCGACGAGGCGCCGGGCGATTACCTTGCGCATCGAGCTATGGGGTACCTCCGTGTAGCTCGGCATGCCGGGAAGCTCGACGGGTGCGGAGGGTGCCGGCGGTCGCGCTGCGGGCGGGGCCCCGGGAGCGGCAGGCGCCGGCTTCGCCGCCGGGGCGCCCCTGGCGAGGGCCGCCTCGATATCCGCCTTCACGATGCGGCCATGGGGCCCGCTGCCGCGCAACGCGGCCAGGTCGAGCCCGGCCTGCTGCGCCATGCGCTTGGCGAGGGGGCTCGCGAAGACCCGATCGGCGCCGTTTCCCCGCGCGGCCGCGGGCGCTGGCGACGGGGGTGCCGCCGGCGGGGCTGCGGGCTTCGCCGCGGCTGGCGGCGGCGCGGCGGGAGCCGGCTTTGCCTCCGCCGGAGGCGTGGCAGGCTTCGCCGCGGGCGGCGAGACATTTGCCGCCGCGGCATCCTCGCCCTCGTCCAGCAGCACGGCGATCGGCGTGTTGACGGCGACCCCCTCAGTTCCCTCGGGAATCAAGAGCTTGCCGAGCGTCCCCTCGTCCACTGCCTCAATCTCCATGGTGGCCTTGTCGGTCTCGATCTCGGCGACGATGTCGCCGGGGCTCACCTTGTCCCCCTCCTTCTTGAGCCACTTGGCCAGCTTGCCCTCGGTCATGGTGGGCGAAAGGGCGGGCATCAGGATTTGCGTCGGCATGGCCTTGTCCCCTAGCCGGCGCCGCTCAAGCTCAGGCGGCGCCACATTGATTCGACGAGCTGGATACGATACTCACGCGCGATAGCAGGCCTTTTTCGCAGCTTCGACGATGCCTTCGGCCTGCGGCAGGGCGAGATGCTCGAGATTGGCCGCGTAAGGCAGCGGCACATCGACGCCGGCGACCCGGATGACGGGAGCGTCGAGCCAGTCGAAGGCCTCCTCCATCATCACGGCGGCGAGCTCGGCGCCGATGCCGGCGAAGGGCCAGCCCTCCTCCACGGACACCAACCGGTTGGTCTTCTTGACGGATTCGACAATGGTCGCGCGATCGAGAGGACGGATCGTGCGCAGGTTGATGACCTCGGCGCTGATCCCCTCCTTGGCGAGCTGCTCGGCCGCCTCGAGGGCGCGCCCGACCATGAGCGAGAACGCCGTGATGGTGACATCGCTGCCGGGCCGCTCGACCTTGGCCTTGCCGATGGGCACCACCCAGTCCTCGTGCTCCGGCACCTCGAAGGTATGGCCGTAGAGAATCTCGTTCTCGAGGATGATGACGGGGTTGGGGTCGCGGATCGCCGCCTTGAGCAGACCCTTGGCGTCGGCCGCCGAATAGGGTGCGACGACCTTGAGGCCCGGGACGTGGCCGTACCAGCTCGCATAGCATTGGGAATGTTGCGCCGCGACGCGGGCGGCGGCGCCGTTGGGGCCGCGAAAAACGATGGGGCAGCTCATCTGCCCCCCGGACATGTAGCGGGTCTTCGCCGCCGAGTTGACGATCTGGTCGATCGCCTGCATGGCGAAGTTCCAGGTCATGAACTCGACGATGGGCTTGAGCCCGTTGAAGGCGGCACCGACCCCGAGGCCGGCGAAGCCCTGCTCGGTGATCGGGGTATCGACGACACGGCGCTCGCCAAACTCCTCGAGGAGCCCCTGGCTCACCTTGTAAGCCCCTTGATATTGCGCGACTTCCTCGCCCATGAGAAAGACCGCCGGGTCGCGCCGCATCTCCTCGGCCATGGCGTCGCGCAGGGCCTCGCGCACGGTCTGGGTCTTGGTCGGGCCGGAATATTCGGGCTCGGCAGCCGCGGGCGGCGTGGCCGGCGCGCGCGGCGCGGGAGCTTCGGCGGGGGCCGGGGATGGGGGCGCCTTCGCCGCCGGCGCCGCGGGAGAGGTTGCCGGGGCGGCGTCCTTGCGGGGAGGCGGAGCCCCGGAAGCCGTATCGGCAAGCGCGTCCGGGCCCTCGCCGTCGCCCAGCAAGAGGGCGATGGGCGTGTTGACGGCGACTCCCTCCGTCCCCTCGGGAATCAAGAGCTTGCCCACCGTTCCCTCATCGACAGCCTCAACTTCCATGGTGGCCTTGTCGGTCTCGATCTCGGCCAGGATCTCGCCGGCCTTGACCGCGTCTCCCTCGTGCTTCAGCCACTTGGCGAGCTTGCCCTCGGTCATGGTCGGCGACAGCGCCGGCATGAGCACCTGGATCGGCATCTTCCGTCTCCCCTCTCAGGCCTCGACCAGCACGTCGGTATAGAGCTCCGCCGGATCGGGCTCCGGGCTCTGCTGGGCAAAATCGGCGGCCGCCGTGACGATGTCCTTGATCTCGCGGTCGATCTGCTTGAGCCCGTCCTCGTCGACGAGGCCGCGCTCGAGGAGATGGCCGCGCAGCCGCTCGATGGGGTCGCGCTCCTGGCGCACCTTCTGCACCTCCTCCCGCGAGCGGTACTTGGCGGGATCGGACATGGAATGGCCGCGATAGCGATAGGTGACCATTTCGAGGATAAAGGGCCCCTTGCCGGAGCGGACATAGTCGACGGCCTTCTCGCCGGCGGCCTTCACCGCCTCCACGTCCATCCCGTCCACCTGCTCGCCGGGAATCCCATAGGCGGCCCCGCGATGATAGAGGTCGGTGCGCGCCGAGGCCCGCTCGACGGAGGTGCCCATGCCGTATTTGTTGTTCTCGATCACATAGATGACCGGCAGCTTCCAGAGCTCGGCCATGTTGAAGGATTCGGCGACCTGGCCCTGGTTGACGGCCCCGTCGCCGAGATAGGTGAGGCAGACCTTGTCCTCGTTGCGGTAGCGGAAGGCGAAGGCAATGCCGGTGCCGAGCGGCACCTGGGCGCCGACGATGCCGTGCCCACCATAGAAATGCTTGTCCCGGCTGAACATGTGCATGGAGCCGCCCTTGCCCTTGGAATAGCCGGTGCGGCGCCCAGTGAGCTCGGCGAGGACACCCTTGGGGTCCATGCCCGTCGCCAGCATGTGGCCGTGATCGCGATAGCTGGTGATCACCGCATCGCCGGGACGCAGGCAGTTCTGCATGCCGACGACCACGGCTTCCTGGCCGATATAGAGATGGCAGAAGCCGCCGATGAGGCCCATGCCGTACATCTGCCCCGCCTTCTCCTCGAAGCGGCGGATCAGCAGCATCTCCCGATAATAGCGGACGAGATCCTCGGCCGCGGCAGCGCCGCCGCGCGCCTTGCCCCGTGTGGTCTTGGCGGTGGCCATCCAGCCTCCCTGCAAAAAGATTGCGCGGCAGGCGAATCCCCAGACGCATTCGCGGGCCGCGCTCTGAACGCAGCAGACTACCTAGCGCCGGCTCTGCCTTATTTCAAGCGCGCCGGGCGAAAAAATGCCTTATTTTGCAACGCACAAAGAGTAATTAACTGGAATCCGGTTAACAAGCGGCGCGGCCGCGCGTCGCGAGCCCCTTCGCGCCGGCATCGCAAGGCGCTGACGATACGGCTTCCGGTTGCATCGTCGCCGGCTCCCTCGCGGTGTGAGAAGGGGGCGACGTTGGCATCCCCTTGGTGCGGCCAAAGCTCGGCCGCGCGGCGCGCATCGCCTTGAATTTTCGACGTTTTCAATTGTTCGTGCCGAAGGCGGGAGCGGCGATGCAAGAGGGGGCGACGTTGGCATCCCTCTCGTCAACGCCCATCATCGCGAGGAGCGTAGCGACGAAGCGATCCAGAAAATTGCCTTGCTCTGGATTGCTTCGCTCCCGCCGCCTCACCGCGCGAGGCGTTGCGGGAGCTCGCAATGACGGCTTCTGTGGCTTACTCGCTCTTCGGATCGTTAGCAAGCTTGGTAAAGCTGCGCCTTGGCGCGCGCCGGCCAGTCGCGGTCGAAGGCGGCGCCGTCGAAGCGCGCGCCGCTCAGGTCGCGGAGGATGGTGCCCGTGCTCGGCAGCGCCGCGCGCGCGATCTGGCGCGCCGGGTTCCACAGCTCCGAGCGCAGGATGGCGCGGGAGCATTGGAAGAAGACGGTCTTGACATGGATGACGAGGACCGAGCGCGGCGGCTTGCCGTCCACGGCGAAGCGCTGCAGGAGCTCGGGGTCGATGCTGATCTCGGCGCGCCCGTTGATGCGCAGCGTCTCGCCCACGCCCGGAATGAGGAGAAGGAGGGCGACGCGCGGATCGGCGAGGATGTTGCGCAGGCTGTCGATGCGGTTGTTGCCGCGCCGATCGGGGATGAGCAGCGTCTTCTCGTCGGCGACGGTAATGAAGCCCGGCGCGTCGCCGCGCGGCGAGGCGTCGAGCCCGCCGGGCCCGCTCGTCGCCAGCACGGCGAAGGGAGCCGCCTTGATCATCGCGACGTAATGGGGGTGGAGGTAGTCGACCTCCTTGACGAGCGAGGCCTCCGAGGGCGCGCCGTAGAGGTGCTCGAGCGCCGCCGCGTCGGTGATCAGGTGCTGCGCGTCCATGCCCCCTCCCCGCAAGATGCTCCTGCCGCACTATAGCCGCGACCGGGGCCGCGGCGAAAGCGGCGCGGGGCCGGCGCGGGCGGCGGGGATTTTCCGGACCGGCGCGCTATGCGTTGCCGTTGGCGGGCGCGGCCCTGCTCCGCGGGACACCCCGCCAGCGCTCGGCGGCGATGCGATTGAACTCGGATTCCGCCTGCCTGACGAGCCGCAGCGCCTGGCGCCGCGACATGCCCTCGACCGGCGTCCCGCTGAAGGAGAAGGGCTCCCAGGCGTAAGGCGGCGCGCGGCCGCGATGAAAGGTCACGACAAGGCCCGTCGGCTTGTGCGCCGCCACCGCCGCTCCGAGGGAGATGGTGAACTCCGAATCCGCGCTCATGATCCCGAGATCGCACTATAGCGATTTTTGCCCGATTGACAGTCGGTAAATGCGCTTGTCACGGCCATGTCACAACCACGACGACCGAAAACGGGGAACGCTTGCGGCGCAGGCGTCGCGCATCCGGGTGGCCGCATCGCGCTCAGGGCTGGCAAGATGTCCGGGCGGCCTGACAGAGCATGCTAAGCATTTTCAGGCGTGGCGACGGGGCGCAGGGGTGCCGCATGCCGGTGATGGGGAGGCCATGCGTGCTCGACGCCGAGACTTGTGAGATGCGGGCGACCGAGTATCGCCATTTCGCCACCACCGCCGCGAACGAGACGATCCGGCAGCGCTGCCTCGAGATCGCCCGGCTCTATGGCGAGCTCGCCGCCCTCCTCCGCGAGCTCAAGCCGCCTCCGCCGCCGAGGCCGCGGGCGTGAGAGGCGTCGTTCCGCTTTGGCTCCGGCGCCTGACCTCAAATTCGTCATTCCGGCCGAAGCCCACGGGTCCGGCAGAAGGCCGGCCCGAGGACAGGCTCCGCGAAGAGCCGGAAACCAGGAATCATGAAACGACTGGGTTCCCGCCTTCGCGCTACGGCATGCACACATCTCAGTCTGCACTCTCCCCCTCGTCATTCCCGCGAAAGCGGGAATCCAGTATTTCCGCGGAAAACCTGGATTCCGGCCCTCCGCTGCGCTCCGGCCGGAATGACGGCTATTCCTTTGGAAGCGGCGCCCTTCCAGACTTGTGTGCATGCCCTAGCGCCTTCGCGGGGACGGCGGCTGAGGTACTTCGACTCGATAGAGGCTCCTCTATTGGATCACCGGCAGCTCGCGCGGGGCGCGCTCGGTCAGGAGCTGTGGCCCCGCTTCAGTAATCACTAGGTTCTCCTCGTGCACGATCATCTTGCCGGGGCTGTATTCCATGCCCGGCTCGATCGTCAGGATCATGCCGGGGACGAGCCGCGTGCGGTCGCCGGGCATGTTCGAGGGCGGCTCGGTGAGCTGCATGCCGAGGCCGTGGCCCATGCGACCGACATTGTTGCCGAGCGAGCCGGCCTCCTCGAGGATCTTGCCCATGGCGCGCCACACCTCTTCCGGCGTGGCACCCGGGTGGGCGGCGGCAATGCCCGCCTCGGTCGCGCGCCACACCGTGTCGTGGGCGCGCTTCGCCTCGTCCGACACGCGGCCGACGGCATAGTTGCGGTCGAAGTCGCAGTAATAGCCGTCATAGGTCGAGCCCGTGTCGATGAAGAGGATGTCCCCTTCCCGCAAGGCGCGGTCATGGGGGCCGCAGACGATCTGGCTGACCCCGCCAGGCCCGGAAATGGCCGGCAGGAAGGGCGTGAAATCGGCGCCGAGCTTGCCGATCTCGAAGCGGAAGCGCTTGCAGAGCTCGCGCTCGGTGTCGCCGGCGCGCACGAACTCCGGCACCGCCGCATAGGCGCGGCTCGCGACCTGGCAGATGTAGCGGAGATGGGCGATCTCGGCCTCGGTCTTGACCATGCGGATCTCCCAGAGGCAGGGCGAGCCGTTGGCGAACTCGAGCCCCGGCGCGCGCTCGCGCAAGGCCAGGAACTCGATGACGGGCATGCGCAGGGACATCTCGCGCCCGAGCTCGGCGCCGATCTTGCCATGGCGCCGCGGCAGCGCCGCAAGCGTCTGCGCCAGGAGCGAGACGCCGTCATCCTCGGGCCGCGGCGCCGGCCAGGTGCGGATGTCGGTGAGCCAGGTCGTCGCCATCTCCGGTCCGCCGATCTCGGGGATGACGGCGATGGGGGCGCCGCTCAGGGGCACCACGACGAACCACGGCCGCGTCGGGCTCTCCCAGAACTGGGTGTCGAAGCCGGTGAAGTAGCGCACATTGGGCGGGGCCGTGACGAGGAGCGCATCGAGGCCGTGGCGCTGCATGATCGCCTGCGCCCGCGCCGTACGCCGCTCGAATTCCGCCTTCGTGAAGCCGCGCCGGGGCGGAGCCGTCATGTGCATCGTCGTCGCCTTACCTCTGGAAGAACTCGGTGCTGCCGAGCCTAGCACAGCCGCAGCATCCGTCGAGGCTGATAACGCCCCCACCTCACCCGCTCGCTCCGCTTCGCTTCCCTCTCCGCCCCCGCGGGGCGGAGAGGGTTGGGGAGAGGTGGGGGTCAACAAACAGCCGCGCTCAATGATAGCCGATATCGGCGCGCACCTTGCCGCGGAACACCCAATAGGACCAGCCCGTGTACATGAGGATGATCGGCAGGAGGAAGAGCGTGCCGATCAGGAGAAAGGCCTGGGTGTCCGCCGAGGAGGCGGCCTGCCACAGGGTGAACCGATACGGTACGATCATCGGCCACAGGCTGATGCCGATGCCGAGATAGGACATGAGGAAGAGCAGCACGGCGCCGACGAAGGGAGCCGCCTCCGAGCGGTTGTTGAGCGAGCGCCACTCCCAGATCGCGATCAGCAGGGTGATGATCGGCACCGGCCAGAGGAAACCGATATGGGGCCAGGAGAACCAGCGCGCCGCGATCGCCGGCACCATCAGCGGCGTCCACAGGCTGACCGCGGCGATGGCGACGAGGACGCCGATGAGGCACCAGCGCCCCAGCCGCCGCGCCCAGTCCTGAAGCGGCCCCTGCGTCTTCAGCACCAGCCAGCCGGCGCCGAGCAGGCTGTAGCCGAACATGAGGGCGACGCCGGTGAAGATCGAGAACGGGGTGAAGCAGTCGAAGGAGCCGCCGGCGAAATGGCGGCCGTCGACGGCGAAGCCCTGGATGAAGGCGCCGAGCACGATGCCCTGGGCGAAGGTGGCGAGGGCCGAGCCGTAGCAGAAGGCGTGATCCCAGAACGTGCGATGCTCGGCGTCCTTGAAGCGGAACTCGAAGGCGGTGCCGCGGAAGACGAGGGCCAGGAGCATGATGAGGATGGGGAAATAGACCGCCGGCAGGATGATCGAGAAGGCGAGCGGAAAGGCGGCGAGGAGGCCGACGCCGCCCAGCACCAGCCAGGTCTCGTTGCCGTCCCAGATCGGCGCCACCGCATTCATCACGAGGTTCCGTGACGGGAGATCGGGCGCGAAGCCGTAGAGCATGCCGACGCCGAGATCGAAGCCGTCGAGCAGCACGTAGAAGAAGACGCCGAGCCCGAGGATGATCGTCCACAGGGGCACGAAATCGAGGATCGGCGGGCTCATGATCCCGTCTCCGCCTCGGCGTCGGCCGCGGTCGAGGGCAGCGCCAGGACCGGCCCCTGGGGCCGCCCGCTCTCGACGGGCCCCGGCCCGGCGGCGGGCGTCGCCGGCCCCTTCCCCACGATGCGCGCCATCAAGGTGATGCCGACGGGGAACATGATGAGATAGACGACGCCGTAGCCGATCAGGGACAGGATCACATCGAAGCCGGTGAGCGAGGGCGAGACGGAATCGCTCGTGCGCAGCAGGCCGTAGACGGTCCAGGGCTGGCGCCCGACCTCGGTCGTGGTCCAGCCGGCCAGCACGGCGAGGAAGCCGAGGGGTGCCGCGAGCTCGCAGGCGCGGAGAAACCACCCGGCCGCGAAGAGGCGCCGGCGCAGCCGCAGCCACCAGCTCGCGACGATGACGGCGAGCATCACAAGCCCGATCCCCACCATGATGCGGAAGGCGAAGAAGGGAATGGCGACGGGCGGCCACTCGTCCCGGGGCCAGTCCTTGAGCCCGCGCACGGTACCGTTGGGGTCATGGGTGAGGATGAGGCTGCCGAGATCGGGAATGTCGAGGGCGTAGCGGTTCGTCGCGTCCGTCTCGTCGGGAATGGCAAAGAGGGTGAGCGGCACGCGGCTCGCCGTGTTCCAGCGCGCCTCGATCGCGGCGAGCTTGGCCGGCTGATATTCGAGCGTATTCAGTCCATGGGCGTCGCCGAGCACGATCTGCGCCGGCACCAGCACGCTGAGGAGCCAGAGGGTCATCGACAGCATGGCGCGGCCCTCCTCGGCGAAGCGGCCGCGCCGCAGGTAATAAGCGGCGACGCCGACGACGACGAAGGCGGTGGTCACGTAGAAAGCGACCACCGTGTGCGCCAGGCGATAGGGGAAGGACGGGTTGAAGATGATCGCGAGCCAATCCTTGGGATAGAAGCGCCCGTCCACCACGGTGTAGCCCGCCGGCGTCTGCATCCAGCTGTTGGTCGCGAGGATCCAGAAGGACGAGAACAGTGTGCCGAAAGCCACCATGAGGGCGGCCACGAAATGGGCCCAGCGCGGCACCAGCTTGCGCCCGAACAGCAGCACGCCGAGAAAGGCGGATTCGAGGAAGAAGGCCATCAGCCCCTCATAGGCGAGGAGCGGCGAGATCACATCGGCCGTGGCGTCGGAGAAGCGGCTCCAATTGGTGCCGAACTGGAAGGGCATCACGATCCCCGACACCACCCCCATGCCGAAGGAGACCGCGAAGATCTTGGTCCAGAAATTGGAGAGGCGGAGATAGACCGCGCGCCCGCTTGCGAGATGCAGGCCCTCGAGCACGGCGATATAGGCGGCGAGGCCGACGGTGAAGGCCGGCAGCAGGATATGCCACGCGATCACCCAGGCGAATTGCAGCCGGGATAGAAGCACCGGATCCAGACTCATCGCGTCTCCTCGCCGTGCCGGAGGGCGTGCCCGGCATTCATGCCGAGGCCCGCGCCCGCGTCAACGCCCCGATTGTCGCACGACCCGATGTCGCAGGCACGGCCGGCGCGTCTCAGCCGACCTCGACCTCCTGCCAGAAGCCGATGCGCCCGGCCGTCCTCGCCATCGCCTGCCGCGGCGCCTCATAGGACCAGGCGACGCGGGGATGGCGGCGGCCGTCGATCACGGCGTCGTAGAACTGCACGCCATGGGGGCAGGCGCGATCCGCCTCCGTTTTCGGCGCCATCTCGAGGCAGTCGAGGCGCACGGCGGTGCGCGGGAAATACGGATAGCCGTCGCAGGCGACGATATCGTCGCTCTCGGCGATCACATGCCCGTCGAGGATGGCCTTCATGGTCGAACGCTCCATGGGGAGAGAGGGGACGCCCGCTTCCCCCGAATTGGCGCCACCCCGCCGCAAAATCAAGCGGACGAGGCCGCGGCACGGATCCGGTCGTGCTGCGAATGCCCGAAAATGTCGTCACCCCGGACAAGCCGCGCGACCGCGCGGCGCGATCCGGGGCCCAGGAGCCGTCTCCGTCTGGGCCCCGGCCTTCCCCCGGCTCAGGACCGGGGTCGGCCGCCGGGGCGACGAAGCGGGAAGATCGGCGACATATCCCTTTCGGCTATTGTTGAGCCTCCAAATGGTCGCTCGCCTATCCCTTTGCGTCCTCATCAACGGCAAGCTTCGGGGCGAGAATAGCCGATCGAGACGGCATAACAGCGTCGCCGATACCTTCGTCGCCTCTTCATTGCCCGAGCCTGTGCCCGGGCGCCGTTCCTGGTGGGGGAGAGCCGCAGAAACAAGCTCAGCGTTCTCGAAAAGCCGTTGCAGCAGAGTCCAAAGTCGACGCGGACGCCCCCTTTGGGGTGCTCCGGCGGAGCAGCGAAATGCGCCACGCGGCACGTCCGTCATGGCTCCTTCTCGTCGCCGGCCTGGTCCTGGTCCCGGGCGGGCGCGCCGGAGCCCTTGGGCCGGCGGCCGCGACCGGCACCGCACCCCTGGTGCTGACGGCGGCGCAGCTCGACACCGTCACCGCCGGAGCACCCCTCACCTTCCAGATCGAGCTCGCCGCCGCCGCGACGGGTGCGGACGTGCTCGCCGCGACGGGGGCGCAGTCCCAGATTGTGCGGACTGAGATCGTCCGCGCCGCCTTCGATCCGGCCGCCCCCGAGGGCGCGCGGCTGCGCATGATCGACCGCGAGGATGCCGAGGTCGCCATGGGCTCGGGCCACGCGCTTGCCGTCGGCCAGAGCGGGGCCACCTGCACGGCGCAGATGACGGTGATCGGCGATCTCGCCTTCAGCCGCAGCCTCAGCACGGCGGTCACGACGCCGACCACGGCGACCTGCCTCTGCGCGGTCTTCGCCATCTCTCTTCTTAAGTAGCGCCAGCCCCGTCGCAGCCCAGCGCGGCGGGCGGCGCGGATGACCGCGCGGGTGCGCAAACGGCCGGATCGCCGCCTGTCGCAGGCGCGAACGGGCCCGCGCCGCAATCCGCACGAGCCGGCGGCAGCACCGTCCGGCCAGCCGCGAATACCCAATGGGGCCGGCGCCCCGCCCCTTCGCGCCGCGCGCATCCCTTCAGCCCTCGCACCATCGCTCCGATCGGCCCGGGGAGCCCCCTCGCCGCGACGCGTTCGTGCCGGGCGGCCGTCCGAAATAGGCCCGGGGCAGCCGACCGCTCGCTTGCCGGCGGGACGGAAGCTTGCCACGCTATGTGTCACGGGCGTCTCTCAGAAAACCAACGATCAGGGTCCAGCGACTCCGGGAATGGTCAACGGGCGCGACGCCAGAGGTGCGCTCTTCGCGAGGATAAGCTGGCCGCCCTGACCTGCTGAAAGGAGAGAATCATGCGCAGAACCCTATGCGCGACAATCCTCGGCCTCTGCGTCGCCGCGCCGGCACTGGCGGCCGAGCATAACCACGCCGCGCCGCGCCCGCCCGAGCCTTACCGCCTCTCCGCGGCTGAGCTCGACAACGTGACCGCCGGCATCATCCTCACCGGGATCACCGCGGCCCTCGCCGCGGGCGGCACCTTCGGCCTGGCTGAGACGGGTGGCGGCGGCAGCAGCACCCAGACCCCGCTTCCCGGCGGCGGCTTCGTCGAGAGCGGCGTCGTCGGCGGCACCGCCGCGGCGATGTCCACGGGGGGCGGCAGTGCCGCGTCGGGCGCCAGCACCTCGGGCTCGACCAACGGCGTGCCCCTCGTCGTCATCAGCGGCGGCGGCACGGTCAATAGCCCGCTCACCAACAGCAGCACCAGCGTGAGCTTCACCTTCGTTTCCGGCGGCGTCGTGTTCATGCCGTAGGCCCCGCAGCGAAGTGCCGCCGGCTGCAACTCGGGACCTGCGCAGCGAGCGTCCATGAACCTTTTGAAAGGGAGAAGTCAATATGAGGACTCTGTTCGCCGCTCTGGCGGCACTTCCGCTTCTCGCTGTCGCGAGCCTCGCCTCGGCGCAGGAGCCCCTCGTGCTCAGCAACGGGCAGATGGACACCGTGACGGCCGGCTCGGCCAGCGGCATCCTCGTGACGCTGACGGCCATCGCCACCGGTGGCTCGACGGCGGCGACCGAGACGGCCGCCCTGGCCCAGATCACCCAGGCGCCGGTCGTGTTCGTCACCCCGTTCGGCCCCGTCACCCTGAGTGCAGGGACGACGCTGGTCCAGGCGGCGTCGACCTCGGCGAATTAGGGGCTCTGCGCGCTCTTCATCAGTCTGCCCTCAAGGCTCGCCTTTCGGCGGGCTTGACACAGGAGATACCAACATGAAGACCAGGCTTTTCTCACTTCTTGCCGGCGTCGCGCTGCTTGGCCTCGCCACCGCAGCGAATGCCCAGTCGCCGGTGCAGCTCTCCGATTCCCAGATGGATGTCGTGACCGCCGGCGCCACCTCGACCGCCCTCGGTGGGGCCGCGGCCTTCGGCACGCTCTTCTCCGGCAACCTCGTAACCCTCGCGACGGCCGTGAACGGCCCGAACGCCGCGGCGCTCGGCGACGTGGTTTCGATTGCGGCCTCCTTCAGCCCCGGCCCGGGTGCCGCTGCCGCTTCCGCGCTCACCATCGTTTTGACGAGCCCGTAAGCCGATCCGCCCCCCACAGGCATCTCACGCGAGCGAGACTTGGCGCCCCGCATCGGAGATGCGGGGCGCTTTCTTCGCCCACCGCGCCCGCCGCCGTGATTGTCGAGTTGAGGGACTCGAGAGCAAATGCGCAGGCATCGAACTCGTCTCGATCGTCATGCCCGCGCTCGTCGCGGGCATCCACGACTTAGACAAAAAATTCGTGGATGGCCGGCACGGAGGCCGGCCATGACTGCGCATGCGACTCCTATATCGCTCGCATCCGAATTCCACGAGGCACGACATCGAATCCCATCGCCGCGCGTGACGTGATTGTGACCGTGGGGACATACGAAAGGGGGATCGTGATGCTGGTCTGGTCTCAATCCGCGCGGGCGGGCGACCCGCGCTTCGAGTCGCTGCACGCCGAGTTCGTCGTCCGGCCCGCCGACAGCCCCGAGCTCCTGCGCCAGGCCTACCGCCTGCGCTACCAGGTCTATTGCGTCGAGAACGCCTTCGAGGACCCGGCCCAGCACCCCGACGGCCTCGAGACCGACGAGTTCG